>Ga0156169_1088_pt1 | contig 8931 bp, 10 predicted proteins | sample RifCSPlowO2_12_FD_107822 | JGI IMG/M metagenome (GOLD analysis project Ga0156169, IMG submission 107822) | Pseudomonadales bacterium RIFCSPLOWO2_12_59_9 | reverse complement strand
ATTGAGGATCGAGGAGTGAGGATTGATGGAAATCCGCGGCGCGCTGCGGATGTCGTTCACCGCTCACGGCTCACCGCTCACTGTTCACGGAGTCTGATATGACTCAACTCGCGTTAGTCATCGATCTCAACGTGTGCGTCGGCTGTCACGCGTGCGTGACGAGCTGCAAGGAATGGAATACTTCCGGCGAGGCGGGGTGTTTGTCCGACGACAATCCCTACGACCGCGATCCGACCGGGACTTTCCTCAACCGCGTACAGACTTTCGAGGTCGGAGAGTATCCGAACACCCAGACCGTGCATTTCCCGAAATCATGCCTGCACTGCGAGGACCCGCCGTGCGTGCCGGTATGCCCGACCGGCGCGAGCTACAAGCGCGCCGAGGATGGCATCGTGCTGGTCGATTACGACAAGTGCATCGGCTGCAAATATTGCGCGTGGGCCTGCCCTTACGGCGTGCGCGAGATGGACGAGCACCAGAAGGTGATGAAGAAATGCACGCTGTGCGTCGATCGCGTCTACGACGGGAATCTGCCTGAGGCGCAGCGCAAGCCCGCTTGTGTGCTGGCGTGTCCAACCAGCGCGCGGCTCTACGGCGACATTCACGATCCCGAGTCGGCGGTGTCTAAGGCGATCCGCGATAACGGCGGTTATCAGTTGATGCCGGAGTGGGGCACGCAGCCGGCGAACCATTATCTGCCGCGGCGCAAAACCGAGATTCGCATTCACCGCGACGAGCTCCAACGCGCCGACAACCCGCTCAAGATCGACGGCCTGCTCCCCAAACCCGGGGTCAAGGCGCCGGCGCTGGATGATGTCACATCTTGGTAACGATGAACGCGGAACGCGGAACGATGAACAGGAAAAGCAATCCGCGTCTTTCGTTCATCATTCATCGTTCATCGTTCATCATTTCATAATTCCGTGCGTCCCGCTTTCTCCGTCATCCTGCTCACCACCCTGATCGGCGTCGGCCAGGGTTTGTTCCTGGCGCTCTACGCTGCGGAGCTGGGCGCGATGTTCGATCTGCTGCCGGTGCAGGATGGCCGACGCTTCTTCGCTGCGGGTGATGCGCTGGCCCTGGCGTTTCTCACGGCCGGGCTGCTCGCGTCGTTTTTCCATCTCGGCCGTCCGGAGCGCGCGTGGCGCTCGGCCGCGATGTGGCGCACTTCATGGCTGTCGCGCGAAGTGATCGTGCTGCCGGCGTTCATGGCGGCGGTGTTCGGCCACGGCGTCTCACACTATTTCGGTCTCGGCGGCACGCTGATGCCGGGCGCGCTCGGCGTTCTGCTGTGCCTGGTGCTGTTCGTGTGCACCGGCATGATCTACGCCTGCCTCAAGTTCCTGCAGGAATGGGCGACGCCGCTCACCGTGGTCAATTACATCCTGCTCGGCTGCGCGTCCGGCTTCACTTTCGCCACCGCGTTTGCTGCTGCGGCGGGACCGGGCCTGACCGAGACGTTCGGCAGGTGCGCGGTAGCGTTCACGCTGGCTGCCTTGTGCACGCGTGTCGCGTCGCTCGTGCGCAATGCCCGCATCAAGCCCAGGTCGAGCCTGCAGACCGCCATTGGCGTCAAACATCCGCGCATCGCACAGAAAGCAGAGGGTTTCATGGGCGGATCGTTCAACACGCGCGAGTTTTTCTACGGCAAGGAGGCATCGCCGCTGCGCGCGGTGAAGTGGGGGTTCCTGGTGCTGACATTTCCGGTGCCGCTGGCGCTGCTGTTGGCCGGGATGGTGATCGCGGCCGCCCCATTGCTCGCGGCGGCGTTCGCGATTCAGTATCTGGGGCTGATCGCCGAGCGCTGGTTCTTTTTTGCCCAGGCCAGCCATCCGCAGAATCTGTACTATCAGGCAATCTCGTGATTCCCGCGAGGCTCTTCTGTGCGTGGTGCGCCGCAAAAACTGCTTGATTCTAACGGGAAAAATCGGTAGCCTTGACTCTAGGATCCGCAGTCGCAGTCGTTTTGATCCGTCAACGCACTTCCCAGAGGATTTCCATGAATACCGAGACCGCCATTACCAAGGAAAAACTTACGCAGGACCTGAAGATCGTGATTGCCGACGCAGAGGAATTGCTCCGCGCGACCGCCAGCCAGGCCGGCGAGAAAGTTGTTGTTGAGGTGCCGGTGTTGGGCCACCAGCAGGTTTTCGATGACGGTCATTTCCTTGAATAAACGCACATTCTGAAAGGTGCGCACCACGCCTTTGCGGGCGATCTTATGCCCAGGCAGGTGGTGGATCGGCAGGTCGTCCAGCAGGATCACGCCGCCGCTCGGTTGATAGAAACCGGTCAGGCAGTTGAACACCGTGGTCTTGCCGGCGCCGTTGGGGCCGATCATCGAGACCACTTGCTTGGGTTGCACTGAGAGCGCCACGCCATTAACCGCTAGCAGGCCGCCGAAACGCATGGACAGGCCGCTGACCTCTAGAATCGGCCGGCTCATGGTTTCAGCTCCAAGTGCGGGCGTTGCATGGGCAGCAAGCCTTGCGGGCGCCAGATCATCATCAGCACCATCAGGGCGCCGAACATCAACATTCGGTATTCGCTGAATTCACGCATCAGTTCGGGCAGCAGAATCATCACGGTCGCCGCCAGAATGATGCCCAGCTGCGAGCCCAGGCCACCCAAAACGACTATTGCGAGGATGGTGGCCGACTCGATAAAGGTGAAGGACTCCGGAGTAATCAAGCCTTGGCGGGCGGCGAAGAAGCTGCCGGCAAAACCTGCAAAACAGGCGCCGAGGGTGAAAGCCGAGAGCTTGATGATGGTTGGGTTCATGCCCAAGGCGCGGCAGGCGATTTCGTCCTCACGCAGCGCTTCCCAGGCGCGACCCAGCGGCATGCGCATCAGCCGGTTAATCACAAACAACGCCAGCAGCGCCAGCAACAGGGCCACCAGATAAAGGAAAATCACCTTGTTGATCGAGTTGTAGGCCAGGCCGAAATACTCGTGAAAGGTCTGCATGCCTTCGGCGGCGGTGCGCTCAAAGCTCAGGCCAAACAGGGTCGGCTTGTCGATGTTGCTGATGCCGTTGGGGCCGCCGGTCAGTTCGGTCATGTTGCGCAGCAGGATGCGGATGATCTCGCCAAAACCCAGGGTGACGATGGCCAGGTAATCGCCGCGCAGGCGCAACACCGGGAAGCCGAGGATAAAGCCGAAGAAGGCCGCCATCAGCCCGGCAATCGGCAGGCAGGTCCAGAAGCCCAGGCCGTAGTAGTGCGACAGCAAGGCGTAGCTGTAGGCGCCGACGGCGTAGAAACCGACGTAACCCAGATCCAGCAGCCCGGCCAGGCCCACCACTATGTTCAGGCCGAGGGCCAGCATGATGTAGATCAGGATCAGGGTGGCGATGTCCACCGCGCCGCGTGAGCCGAAAAACGGCCAGACCAGGGCCAGGATAATCAAACCGGCGATAAACCAGCGTTGGTTCGCCGGCAGGGTCAGCCAGTTGCTGGCCTGGCCGGATAGCTTGGGCAGCTTGGGCGCGCCGGCCCACAGCGTGCCGATGCGATTGCGCAGCAACTGCCAGACAAACATGCCCAGCGCGGCGGCGGCGACGGCCCACAGCCGCGCCGGGCTGGCGCCCTGGACTTCCAGGGTAATGCCGACGGTGCTGAGCTTCAGGCCCAGCACCGGGTAGGCCACGGCCAGCACCAGCAAGGCGCTGAAACAGGCGGTTTTGAGGTTGCTAAAAACGCTGCTCATACTTTTTCAACCTCCGGGCGACCGAGAATGCCGGTCGGACGAAACAACAGCACCAACACCAGCAGGGCAAAGGCCACCACGTCTTTGTATTGGTCACCAAAAATATCGGCACCGAAGGCCTCGGCGATGCCCAGCACCAAACCGCCCAGCATGGCCCCGGGAATGCTGCCAATGCCGCCCAGTACTGCGGCGGTAAAGGCCTTGATACCGACCAGAAAGCCCGCGTTAGGGTTGATCACCCCGTATTGCATGCCCAGCAGCACCGCCGCCACCGCCGCCAGGGTGGCGCCGATCACGAAAGTCAGGGCAATGATGTTGTTGGTGTTGATGCCCAGCAGGTTGGCCATCTTGATGTCTTCGGCGCAGGCGCGGCAGGCGCGGCCCAGGCGCGAGCGGGAGATAAACAGGGTCAGCGCCAGCATCACCAGGAAGGTGACGATGAAGATCAGCACCTGCATATAGGAAATCACCACGCCATTCATGCTGCTTTCGCCAAACACGAAGTTGCCGGGAATCAGGTTGGGAATGGCCTTGTCTTTGGAGTCCTGGGCCAGCAATACGCTGTTTTGCAGGAAGATCGACATACCAATCGCCGAGATCAGCGGAATCAGCCGGTTGCTGCCGCGCAGGGGGCGATAGGCGATCCGTTCGATGCTGTAACCGTAAGCACTGCACACCACGATGCTGGCTAGAAAGGCGGTGCCCATCAGCAGCGGCAGGCTGTCGATGCCGAGCATGGTCAGGCCGGCGATGGCGATAAAGGCGATGTAGGAACCAATCATGTACACCTCGCCGTGGGCGAAGTTAATCATGCCGATGATCCCGTAGACCATGGTGTAGCCAATGGCGATCAAGGCATAGGTGCTGCCAACGGTCAGACCGTTAACCAGCTGTTGTATGTAGTGGTAAATGTCGGGCATTACCTGACTCCTTGGAACTTAGCGGCGCCGCGGTCGAGGGCTGCTGCGGGGGGCAAACTGGGCCGGTGGCGGTTGCAACTGGGTGGGTAATGCGGTGCAGCAAATCGCAGATAAACAAAGCCCACGGCATCAGTCGTGGGCTTTGGGTTTGGCGGGTAGCTGAGGTTTATTTCAGTGGGGCTTCGGTTTTGCTGGCGTCTTGGTGCCAGTTGTAGACCACAAAGCTGAAGTCTTTCAGATCGCCTTTGGCGTCAAAGCTCAGACTGCCGGTTGGCGTGTCGAAGCTGTTGGCCCGCAACGCTGAAGCCACCTTGGTGGTGTCGGTGCCGGAGGCCAGCTTGATGCCATCGGCAATTACCTGGACGGCGGCGTAGGACGGGAACACGAACGGGCCGCTCGGGTCTTCCTTTTTAGCCTTGAAGGCAGCAACCAGGGCCTGGTTTTTTGGGTCCAGGTCGAAGGCTTTTGGCAAGGTTACCAGCAGGCCTTCGGAGGCCGGGCCGGCGATGGCCGAGAGGTCTTTGTTGCCCACGCCTTCCGGGCCCATGAAGCGGGCTTTCAAGCCTTTTTCCGCAGACTGACGCAGGATCAAGCCGAGCTCTGGGTGATAACCGCCGTAGTAAACGAAGTCGACATTGGCTTGCTTGAGCTTGGAGATGATCGAGGAGAAGTCTTTGTCACCGGCGTTGATGCCTTCGAAGACCGCGACTTTCATGCCTTTGCTTTCGACGGTCTGTTTGACCGCGGTGGCAATGCCTTCACCGTATTGCTGTTTGTCGTGAATGATCGCGATGGTTTTTGGCTTAACCACGTCGGCAATGTAGTTGCCGGCGGTTGGGCCTTGCAGGCTGTCCAGGCCGATGGTGCGAAACACCAGTTTGTAGCCACGGCTGGTGATTTCCGGGCTGGTGGAGGCCGGCGTAACCATGATGATGCCTTCATCTTCGTAGATGTCGGAGGCCGGTTGGGTGGAGCTTGAGCACAGGTGGCCGACTACGAATTTGATTTCATCGTTGACCACTTTGTTGGCCACGGCCACTGCTTGCTTGGGATCGCACGCGTCGTCGTAGACCACGCCTTCGAGCAGTGCACCGTTGACGCCGCCAGCTTTGTTGATCTGTTCGATGGCCATTTTGGCGCCGACAAATTGCATCTCGCCGTATTGCGCAACAGAGCCGGTAACCGGGCCGGCCAGGGCGATTTTGATGCTGTCAGCGGCCACTGAGTAACTGGCGGCGCTGGCCATGGCAATGGCGGCAACTAGCTTACAAATCTGGACTTTATTCATAGTGCTCCACTCGTATTTTTATTGATTTGTGTTGATTGGTTGGCCACTAACGCCGACTGCGTCAGAAGCCTTGAGCTGCTTAAGCGTTGGTCAAAACTGTACCGGCACAGTGTAGAACGGCGATTTATCCCTTGGAAAGCAACCACGGCCTGCGCGGTCGGCCAATGTCGCTTAACTGCAACAAACGTATAGATTCACGTCGTTTTACGGTTTTTAGCTTAGCCGTCAACGGCTTGCCTGCATCCTGTGCGAGGTTATGATTACGCACATTGCCCCACAGGAATTGAGCATGACTGACACAACCGATATCCACAGCGCTGCTGCAGCTGCAATGGAGATTCTCTACGCTAAGCTACTGGGCGAAACGGCCAGCATCAGCTGGGCCGAATTACAGCCGTTTTTTGCCCGTGGCGCGCTGCTCTGGGTCAGTGCCGAGCTGGATTTAGTCGCCGTGGCGCTGGCCGTTGCGCAAGACGATAAAGCCAGCATTGCTGCCTGGTTGGCGGCTGTTCAGGTGGGCAAACTTGAGGCGGTGCAGGCTACCGATTGGTTTGAGCGTGATCCGCCACTGTGGACAGTGGTCGTCGCCCCTTGGGTGTTGGTGCAGGAGCGTGCTGGGGCAGCGTTACATTGATGCATCGCAAATAACTGCGTAGTAGCTCGAGATAAAATCACTCTAGATTTCCCTGCGCCATTGCGCATTTTCCAGAAGGAGCAACACCATGTTTGAGCCAGGACACTTGCACCGCGCGAACTTGCCCAACATGCCCGGCATGCCGGAGTTCGCCGTGGATATTTACTACGAGGTGCGCAATGACCCCGAGCAGGGAATGATGATGCATTTCCGCATGGTCGGTGACATCAACGCGCAGTCCTTCGAGGAAGAGTTCGAGTTGCACCGCGACACTGCGTTTAACTTTGCCAGCAGCATCACCCGGATTGCTGCCAAGCATGGCTTGCATCCAAGTTTTGGCGCCGTGCTGCGTAACCACAAAGAATATGACCTGATGTTTGAAGATATTCGCGAGAAGCTCAAAGCCGTACCCGGTGAAGCGGTCAATCTCGATCATCTGCTCAAGGATGGTTTCTAAGGGCTAGGGCCAGGCGCGGCGCTTCTATTAGCCGGCCTGCACCCAGCGTTGGCGGGCCCAGTTACTGAACAGGTCGACCAGCAGCACCAGTAACAGCATGGCCAAAATCACGCTGGCGGCCTGGGCTTGCTGGAACAGACTGAGGCTTATATAGAGCATTTGCCCCAGGCCGCCGGCGCCGACAAAGCCGAGCACACTGGCCATGCGGATGTTGTTCTCCCAGCGATACAGGGCATAGGCCAGCAGCTGTGGCCAAACCCCCGGCAAGGTGCCGTAGCAAAAAGCACTGATGCTGGAGCTGCCGGTCAGGCGCAAGGCCTGCGCCGGCTGCGCAGGGGTGTTCTCCAGTGCTTCGGCAAACAGGCGGCCGAGTACGCCGCTGGTGTGCAAGGTCAGCGCCAGGGTGCCGGCATTCGGGCCTAAGCCTGCGGCCAGCACCATTAACGCCGCCCACACCAGCTCCGGAATAGCCCGCAAGGCATTCAGCAAAAAGCGCGTCACTGCCTTGGCCAGTGCGCCAAAGCGCCCGGCCGCCGGCAGCGCCAACAGCAGACCAAGAACGCTGGCGAGCAGGGTGCCGATGGCTGACATGGCCAGGGTTTCCAGGGTGCCACGGCCGATTTGCCGCAGCAGTTCGGCAGAAAAATCCGGCTGCAAAAAGCCCTGGGCGTAGCGCCACATCATCATTGGACTGTCGCCGCTGAACAGGCCCAACAGATCCAGTTTGAGGTAGGCAAAGGAGGCGTAGAGCGTCGCCAGTACCGCCAGTAATAAGGCCAGATTGCCCAGACGTTTCATCGCCAGCCCTCCCTCGCGCCGCTCATGCTAGGCGCCCGCGCAGCCAGCGGCTGAACAGGTCGGCCAGTAGCACCAAGGCGAGAAAAGTCAGCAGCATGCTGGCCACCTCGGCGCCGGCAAACATCCGCAGCGACAGGTCGATCTGCTGACCCAAACCGCCGGCGCCGACAAAGCCCATGATCACCGAGGCGCGGATCGCGCACTCCCAGCGATAGACGCTGTAGGAGAGGATTTCCCCGGCCGCATTGGGCAGCACCCCATAGGCAAAGGCGCTCAGTCGTGGACTGCCGGCCAGCAACAGGGCGCGGGTCGGGCGCAGGTCGGTGGACTCGAAAATCTCGCCATAGACCTTGCCGAGCATGCCGCCATAGGTGATGCCAATCGCCAGCACGCCGGCGGTCGGGCCCAGCCCCACGGCGCGCACGAACAATAGCGCCCAGACAATCTCCGGCACGCTGCGCAGCACAATCAACAAGCCCTTTACCGGCCAGCGCAGTGCACTGGCCCACCAGGCCGGCTGGCCGCCGCGTGGCAAGGCCGAAATCGACAGGGCGCGGGTGGCCAGCAACGCCAAGGGGATCGCCAGCAGCAACGCCAGGCTCATGCCGGCAGTGGCGATGGCCAGGGTTTGCAAGGTGGCCTGGGCCAGCAGCTGGAGAAACTCGGGGTCGTGGGCCGGCGGCCAGAAGCTGCTGAGAAACTGGCCCATATTGCCCAGATTGCCGGCGTCAAATAACACCGCCAGATTCAGCTCACTGAGCACCAGCCCCGGCCACAGCAGCGCCAGGGCCAATAGGGTCAGCAGCACGCGCGGCAGGGCGGCGGGGTCGCGCTGGCTCAGCATCGCGGTACTTGCCTGGGGATGCTCGGTGCCACCACGGCGGGACTGTGCGCCGCTTGCAGTTGCTCATTGGCATAGAGCGCAGCCAGGTCGGCCGGGCTGATGCAGCTGGCCGGCTGGTCGAAGACGATGCGTCCGTCACGCAGGCCAATCACCCGGCTGAAATGCGCCAGGGCCAGGTCCACCGCATGCAGGCTGGCGAGCAGGGTGCAGGCGTGATTGCGGGCGTATTGCTTGAGCACGCCGAGGGTGTGGCTGGCGAGCACCGGGTCCATGGCGGACACC
>Ga0156169_1121_pt1 | contig 9248 bp, 10 predicted proteins | sample RifCSPlowO2_12_FD_107822 | JGI IMG/M metagenome (GOLD analysis project Ga0156169, IMG submission 107822) | Pseudomonadales bacterium RIFCSPLOWO2_12_59_9 | reverse complement strand
AACCGTCTCGAGAACACCATCTCTAACCTGCAAAACATCGGTGAAAACGCCTCTGCTGCTCGCAGCCGGGTCCGCGACACCGACTATGCGGCGGAGACCTCGGAACTGACCAAGAACCAGATCCTGCAGCAAGCTGGTACCGCGATTTTGGCCCAGGCCAACCAGTTGCCGCAGGCTGTACTCAGCCTCCTGCAGTAAGGGGGAAGGCGATAAACTGCGGGGGGAAGGGTTTGACTCTTTCTCCCGCTACCTCATTGTGAGGAGGAATTTATGGACGTTAGTTCAACTCAAAAGTCGCTTCCCTTGAGTGCGTCTCAAAGTGCTGAGCGACTTTTGCCTGCAGGGGCTGCACATAAATCATCGAGCGATACGGCAAGGCACGATGTGGCGGCAGCGGTGTTGGCCGGTAATAAGGCATCACCAGGCGCCACGCGAGAGCAGGTCGAAGGTGCCCTAGCTACTATTCAGGACTTTGTGCAGTCAGTGCAGCGCAGTATCAACTTCGCGCTCGATGACTCTAGTGGTCGAGTGGTGGTTAAAGTCACGGACAGTGATTCGGGTGATGTAATTCGGCAAATACCTTCGGAAGAAGCCCTGCAGATGGCGGAGAACTTGTCCGAAGTACGTAGCTTGTTATTCAAAGCCGAAGCCTGATACACCTTGGCACGGCTTTTGATCTGTTAACGCTCACAAGGCGTTAATGGTCATTTTTTTGGCGAGGTGCATCATGGCAGGCATTTTGGGCGTCGGTTCTGGCATTGATATAGGCAGTATTATCAAAGCGTTGGTGGACGCCGAAAAGGCGCCAAAAACGTCCCAGCTAGATCGGCTTGAACAAATTTCAACCTCTCAGCTTTCTGCTGTGGGTACCCTGCGCTCAGCTATGAGCGATTTTCAAACGAGTTTGGCCAGCCTTAATAAGCCGGAATTGTATTCGGCGCGTACGGCCAGTCTTTCTTCCTCGGCAAATCTATCTGCCTCAGCTACGGTCACTGCTCCAACTGGAGTCTATGCCCTCAAGGTGCAGCAGCTTGCGGCCGGCAGTAAAGTAGGCTTGAAGTCCTTTGTTGAACCGGTAGGCACTCCGCTGACCTTCAGTACGGGTAGTTTGACGCTGTATGCCGGTGATCCACTGAATGCGAGCACCACCAAGCTTGAGCTAAATATCACCGCGACTAATAACACCCAGGCCGGTATTCGCGATGCGATTAACTCGCAGGGCGCGTCTAAAGGGTTTTCGGCCAGTTTGGTGACCGATGCTTCGGGCACGCGGCTGGTGATTAGTTCATCGAATCTTGGTGACGCTAAAGATGTGCAAGTGGTGGCTAGCGAGACGCTAGCAGGTGGCAACGTATCCATCAGTGAGCTGGGCTTTACACCTGATGTTAATGTTGCGCCTAGCTCTGTGACTGGCGCCGCCGGGGTGATTAATCAGGCTAAGTCGGCCAAGATCTTTGTTGATGGCTTGCAGGTCGTCCGTGACAGCAATGTCATCGAAGGGGTCGTTGACGGTGTAAAGCTGACGTTGACTAGCGCCCAATCCCAGGCTGACCAAGATGCGGGTAAGACCATAAGCCTTACTGTCGGCCAGGATAAGTCCGGGGTTAAGAGTAACTTGCAGAAGTTTGTCGACTCCTACAACAAGCTCTTCAATACCGCCGCGCAACTGACCAGTGTCGTTCAGGTGGGTGAGGGTAAGCCGCCGGTAACCGGGCCCTTGTTGGGCGACGCTACAGTGCGCGGTTTGCAGTCGAGTATTCGTACGCAGATTTCTGCGCTGCAGACCGGTGATGGCATACGGGCCTTGGCGGAGCTGGGGATCACCTCGCAACGGGACGGCACGCTTAAGCTAGACAGCACTAAGCTGGACACGGCTTTAAGCGGTAACTTCGATAAGGTTGCCAGCTATCTCTCTGGTGATAAGGGCCTGATGGGACGCTTGAGCACTTTGGTAGATGGCTATACCCGCACAGCTGGTGTACTTGATCAGCGGCAGAAGGGTTTGGCGTCGACTATTAGTGGTATCGACAAGCAAAGAACCGCCTTAGACCTGCGCATTGCCAAGGTTCAGGAGCGCCTGGTAAATCAGTACACGGCCATGGATACCCTGGTGGCGCGGCTGAAGAAAACCAGTGAGAGTCTAACCGGTCAATTAGCTAGCCTGCCGGGCTTCGTGAGTAAGAATAACTGATGAGCAAAAAACCGATCGACACCTACAAGCAGGTCAAGACCACTCAGGACGTTTCTCCCTACCGTGCTGTGCAGCTACTGCTGGATGGCGCGGTTGAGCGGGTGTTGCTGGCCAAGCAGGCTCAAGCCGCGGGGGATGTTCAGGTGCGCGGCTTGGCAGTGGGCACCACCATCACCATTCTCGGTGTGTTGCAGGCCAGTCTCGATAAGCAGCTTGGCGGTGAAATTGCCGAGAATCTGGATGCCCTGTATGACTATATGACTCGCCGTCTCGCCGGCGTGGCGCTGGATCAAACGCCACGCAGCCTGGATGAGGTTTTGGCCGTGCTCGGTCAAATTAAAACCGCGTGGGATGCCATTGGGCCTGAAGTTGAGGCTGTTCCTGTCATCTAACTCTGTTGAAATAAATGCTAAAGCTGGAAGCTATTGAGTCGATATATAAGTTATCCACTCAGTACCTAGCGGAGCAATTATGAATGCGCTAACGGCGATGCGGCAGTACCAGTCGGTCAATACCCAGGCTCAAGCTATTGACGCCACTCCCCATCGGCTCATTCAGATGCTGATGGAGGGCGGTTTATCGCGTGTGGCTCAAGCCCGCGGGGCTATGGAGCGTGGTCAGGTGGGGATGAAGGGTGAGTTGATCAGCAAGGCGATTGGCATTGTTGGCGGTTTGCGTGAAGGTCTGGATCTTGATCAGGGTGGCGAAATTGCGGCTAATCTGGATCGGCTCTACGAGTACATGATCGTGCGCCTGCTTGCCGCTAATTTGCACAATGATCTAGCGCCACTGGAAGAAGTGGCGGGGTTGTTACGTAACGTGAAAGCGGGTTGGGATGCAATTGCTTAAGTCTGGCCCCGCATATAAGAGGAGCGATGTTATGAGTCCAGCAGTACAGCTTCTCGAAACCACCGGCTCGGCGCTACGTGAGGCGCTGGCCACGCAAGATTGGAGTGCGATCGGGGCACTTGATTTGCAGTGCCGCCAAGCGGTCGATGAGGCCATGGTGGAAACCGGGCGTGATGAGACTGAGTTGCGTCAGCGCATGCAAGAACTGGTCGATTTGTACCGTGAGTTAGTGTTGGTCTGCCAGTCAGAGCAGCAGCGTTTGGCCAAGGAGTTGGTTCAGTTGAATCAATCTCAGCAGGGCGCCAAGGTCTATCAGTTGTTCGTTTGAGACGCGGCTTGTTGGCTGTAGAGTCAATTTTCTGCGTTTTCCCCTCGCTAGTTCGTTGTTCTCCTGTGTTTTTGCCCATTTCTTCATACGCCTAAGCTATTGATCGGAAAGGCAAAATAATCACGCCATAAAATTGACTATTGCGTAGCTTTTGACTTTACTAATGGCCAAGTGCCGGTGCAGTCGATTTTCTGTTGCTGGGCCTCCCTTCAAGCTGTCGAGTTATAAAAAAGATGTGGCGTGAAACCAAGCTTCTTCTGATTGACGACAACAGCGAGCGCCGCCATGAGATGGCGGTGATTCTGAACTTTCTGGGTGAAAGCAATCTTGTTTGCAGCAGTACCGACTGGCGCGAGGCCGTGGCGGGTTTGGCTTCTAGCCGTGATGTGTTAAGCGTACTGCTCGGTGATGTTGAGGCGAAGGGTGGTGCCCTGGAGCTGCTTAAGCACATGGCGGCCTGGGATGAGTTTCTACCCGTGGTGCTGATCGGTGCTCAGGTACCACCCGAGTGGCCGGAAGAGATCCGCCGGCGGGTGTTGGTCAGCCTGGAAATGCCGCCAAGCTACAATAAATTGCTCGATTCTCTGCACCGGGTGCAGGTCTATCGTGAGATGTACGACCTGGCCCGTGAGCGTGGTCGCCAGCGCGAACCCAATCTGTTTCGCAGCCTGGTGGGCACCAGTCGCGCCATTCAACAAGTGCGGCAGATGATGCAGCAAGTGGTTGATACCGATGCCAGCGTGTTGATTCTGGGTGAGTCGGGCACTGGCAAAGAAGTCGTCGCGCGCAACCTGCACTATCACTCCAAGCGCCGCGACGCGCCTTTTGTGCCGGTTAACTGCGGCGCGATTCCCGCCGAGCTGCTCGAGAGCGAACTGTTTGGCCATGAGAAGGGCGCTTTTACCGGTGCCATCACCAGCCGCGCTGGGCGCTTCGAGTTGGCCAATGGCGGCACCTTGTTTCTCGATGAAATTGGCGACATGCCCTTGCCGATGCAGGTCAAGCTGCTGCGAGTGTTGCAAGAGCGCACCTTTGAGCGAGTCGGCAGCAACAAGACCCAGAGCGTCGATGTGCGCATCATCACCGCGACCCACAAGAATCTGGAAAAGATGATTGAGGAAGGCAGCTTTCGCGAAGACCTGTTTTACCGCTTGAACGTGTTTCCCATCGAAATGGCGCCGATGCGCGAGCGGGTCGAAGATATTCCGCTGCTGATGAACGAGCTGATCTCGCGCATGGAGTTTGAAAAGCGCGGTTCGATTCGCTTTAACTCCGCCGCGATTATGTCGCTCTGTCAACATGATTGGCCGGGTAATGTCCGGGAGTTGGCCAATCTGGTTGAGCGCATGGCGATCATGCATCCCTATGGGGTGATCGGCGTGATGGAGCTGCCGAAAAAATTCCGCCATGTCGATGATGAAGACGAGCAGTTGGCGGTCAGCTTGCGTGAAGACCTGCAAGAGCGCGCCGCCATTAACGCCGGGCTGCCTGGCCTGGATTCCCCTGCGGTGCTGCCGCCGGAAGGCTTGGACCTGAAGGACTATCTGGGCAACCTCGAGCAGGGGCTGATCCAGCAGGCGCTGGATGATGCCGGTGGTGTGGTGGCGCGGGCGGCGGAGCGCTTACGGATTCGGCGTACCACCCTGGTTGAGAAGATGCGCAAGTACGGCATGAATCGTCGGGATGACGATGAGGATCAGCCGGGGGATTGACGCTTGGCTTTGATGCTTGCGTATATCTTTGATAAATAACGTTATTTTTTTAGGCATGAGTATTGCTAGTTCTCTCTCACTAGACCGTTTTATGACGGCTCGCTGCGCGAGAGAGAACTATGAAACCAGTCACCCGCCTGACCCCCGCCACTGATTTACAGGTTGCTGCGCCAGTTGAACCGGCTAGCCGCGCCAACCTGGAACAGGCGTTTGCCGTGTTCAATCAGATGTCCTCGCAACTCAGCGATTCCTACAATTTACTCGAGACCCAGGTCGCCGAACTCAATGGCCAGTTGGCACAGGTCAGTGCGCAGCGCATTCAAGAGTTAGCCGAGAAAGAGCGTCTCGCTCAGCGCCTGCAAAGCCTGCTCGATCTGCTCCCTGGTGGCGTGATAGTGCTCGATGGCCAAGGCGTGGTGCGCGATGCCAATCCGGCCGCTTGCGGCTTCTTGGGTTTGCCCCTGGTGGGCATGCTCTGGCGCTTGGTGATTGCCCGTAACTTTGCCCCGCGCGAAGACGACGGCCATGAGATCTCTCTCAAAGACGGCCGGCGCTTGGCCATGGCCACCCGCTCACTGAATGGTGAGCCGGGCCAGCTGATTCTGCTCACCGACCTGACCGAAACCCGGCGCCTGCAAGAGCAACTGTCGCGTCATGAACGGTTGTCGGCGTTGGGGCGGATGGTCGCCTCCTTGGCCCATCAGATTCGCACGCCGTTATCGGCCGCCTTGTTGTATGCCAGCCATCTGACTGAACAGGTGTTGCCGGCCGAGCAGCAGCAGCGCTTTGCCGGGCGGCTCAAGGAGCGCTTGTATGAGTTGGAGCACCAGGTGCGCGACATGCTGGTGTTCGCCCGGGGCGAATTACCGCTGCCGGATCGCCTAACCCCCAAAGCCCTGTTTGACGCCTTGCGCTCGGCTGCCGAGGCCCATGTGCAAGAGCGCGCGGTGCGTTGGCAGTGCGACAGCCATAGCGGCGAGTTGCTGTGTAACCGCGACACCCTAGTCGGCGCGCTGATGAATCTGGTCGAAAACGCCCTGCAGGCGGCGGGCCCGGCATCACGCTTGAAGGTGCATCTGTACAGCCGTGGCAGTTCGCTGCGGCTGTGCATTAGCGACAACGGCAGCGGTATCGACAGCGCCATCCTGGCCCGTCTGGGTGAGCCGTTTTTTACCACCAAAACCACCGGCACCGGCCTGGGGTTGGCGGTGGTGCAGGCGGTAGCGCGGGCCCATCAGGGTAATCTGCAATTGCGTTCAACAGTGGCGCGCGGCACTTGCGCGATCCTGACTTTACCGCTGATTCATGCGGGCACCAGTTGCGACAGAGGAGTAACGAATCATGCTGGCTAAAGTTCTGTTGGTTGAGGATGACCGCGCATTGCGCGAGGCGCTGGCCGATACCCTGACGCTCGGTGGGCATGCCTATTGCGCGGTGGATAGCGCCGAGGCGGCGCTCAAAGCGTTGGCGCAAGAGTCGTTCAGCCTGGTAGTCAGCGATGTGAATATGCCCGGGATGGATGGTCATCAGCTGCTCGGCCTGATTCGGGCGCGCTACCCGCAATTGCCAGTGTTGTTGATGACCGCCTTCGGCGCGGTTGAGCGGGCCGTGGATGCCATGCGCCAGGGCGCGGCGGATTATCTGGTCAAGCCCTTTGAGCCGAAAACCCTGCTCGACTTGGTGGCCCGGCATGCCTTGGGCTGTGTCACGACCTTTGACGGCGAGGGGCCGGTGGCTTGCGAACCGGCCAGTCAGCAATTGCTGGAGTTGGCTTCGAGGGTGGCGCAAAGCGACTCGACGGTGTTGATTACCGGCGAGTCGGGCACCGGTAAAGAGGTGCTGGCGCGCTATATCCACCAGCAATCGCCACGGGCCACTAAGCCCTTTATTGCGATCAACTGCGCGGCGATCCCCGACAATATGTTGGAGGCCACCCTGTTTGGTCATGAGAAGGGCGCCTTTACCGGCGCGATTGCCGCTCAGCCGGGTAAGTTTGAGTTGGCCGAGGGCGGCAGTATTTTGCTCGATGAGATTTCCGAGATGCCGCTTGGGTTGCAGGCCAAGTTATTGCGGGTATTGCAGGAGCGTGAAGTCGAGCGGGTCGGGGCGCGTAAACCCATTAATTTGGATATTCGGGTGCTGGCCACCAGTAACCGCGATCTGGCGGGCGAGGTGGCGGCCGGGCGTTTTCGTGAAGACCTGTATTATCGCTTGTCGGTATTTCCTCTGGCGTGGCGGCCTTTGCGTGAGCGCACTGGCGATATTCTGCCGTTGGCCGAGCGCTTGTTGGCCAAGCACGTCAAAAAAATGAAGCATGCGCCCGTAGGGCTGTCGGCCCCGGCGCAAGCCTGCCTGATTGCGCACCCCTGGCCGGGCAATGTGCGCGAGTTGGACAATGCCATTCAGCGTGCGCTGATCTTGCAGCAGGGCGGTTTGATTCAACCGCAAGATCTTTGCCTGGGAACCCAGATTGGCCAGGCGATCAGTCCGCAGGTGTTGCCGCCGTTGTTGGTTGCCTTGCCATCGAGTGCGGTGCCGGCATTTGCCGAGCGGGTGTTGGTCGACAGCAGCATGGCGGCCAGCAGCGGTGCGCTGGGGGAAGACCTGCGCCGCCGCGAGTTCCAGCTGATTGTCGACACCCTGCGTGCTGAGCGCGGCCGGCGCAAAGAGGCCGCTGATCGGTTGGGGATCAGCCCGCGGACCTTGCGCTACAAGCTTGCGCAGATGCGCGATGCCGGCATGGACGTGGAGTCTTATCTGTTCGCCAGTTGACTGGAGGTTGAGCTGGCGCCCCTGAGTTTTGGGGGCTGCGGCAATGCTCGAGTGACTTTATCGGCGGCTTGGCTGGGTCGCCGATTTTGGTTGTCTGCGAATTTATCGCGCGGTTATTTAGAAACTAACTCGCCTCATCGCCACTAGCTGGCACTCTTGTTGCAAACCTCTCTGTATCGCGCCGCGAAGCGTCAAAAAACCGCGGCCAGTGGAGGAATGTGATGAGCCAAGGTATCGAATTCAATCGCCTGATGTTGGAAATGCGCTCCATGCAGACCGAGGCGATGGCGCGCCCGAAACCTGCTGCCAGTGTGCAGGAGGTCGGCGCGCCAAGCTTTTCGGACATGCTTGGGCAGGCGGTCAACAAGGTTAACGATACCCAGCAAGCCTCCAATCAATTGGCGGCGGCCTTTGAGGTCGGTAAGAGTGGCATTGACCTGACCGATGTGATGATCGCTTCGCAAAAAGCCAGCGTCTCGTTTCAGGCCGTGACCCAGGTGCGTAATAAACTGGTTCAGGCCTATCAAGACATCATGCAGATGCCGGTTTAACAGCGAGATTAAATCATGGCCACAGCCCTCGATACCCTGCCAGCCACCAGCAGCGCGCCAGAGTCCAAGCCGCCGCTGTTTGGCCTGACCTTTTTAGAAAACCTGGCCGGCATGACCATGCTCCGTCAGGTCGGTTTGCTGGTCGGCTTGGCCGCCAGCGTAGCCATTGGTTTTGCCGTGGTGCTGTGGTCGCAACAACCGGACTACCGTCCGCTCTATGGCAGCCTGTCGGGCTTGGACACCAATCAGGTGATCGAGACGCTGACCGCGGCCGATATCGCCTACAGCCTGGAGCCCAACTCGGGCGCCTTGCTGGTCAAGGCCGACGATCTGGCCCGTGCCCGCTTGAAGCTGGCCGCCGCCGGGGTGGCGCCCAGCGATGGTAACCATGGCTTTGAAATGCTCGATCAGGATCAGGGCCTGGGCACCAGCCAGTTTATGGAGGCAACCCGTTATCGGCGCAGCCTTGAGGGCGAGCTGGCCCGTACCGTGTCGAGCCTGAATAACGTCAAGGCGGCGCGGGTGCATTTGGCCATTCCCAAGGGTTCGGTGTTCGTCCGTGACGAGCGCAAACCCACCGCCTCGGTGCTGGTCGAGCTGTACCCGGGGCGCAGCCTGGAGTCGAGCCAGGTGATGGCGATTGTCAACTTGGTCGCCACCAGCGTGCCGGAGTTGGACAAGTCGCAGGTGACGGTGGTCGATCAAAAAGGCCAGTTGCTCTCCGAGCAAGGCGAGAACTCCGAGCTGAGCATGGCCGGCAAGCAGTACGACTACAGCCGGCGCATGGAGGGGATGTTTACCCAGCGGGTGCACAACATCTTGCAGCCGGTGCTGGGCAGTGGCCG
>Ga0156169_1028_pt3 | contig 9338 bp, 10 predicted proteins | sample RifCSPlowO2_12_FD_107822 | JGI IMG/M metagenome (GOLD analysis project Ga0156169, IMG submission 107822) | Pseudomonadales bacterium RIFCSPLOWO2_12_59_9 | reverse complement strand
GCCTTGGATGTAATGCATAAACAAAAATGCCCATATCTCACGATATGGGCATTTTCTACATCTCCAGCTCAGACCGCTAGGTTTTCACACAGCCTGTGCGGGCGCCGTTTTTTATGGCTGAAAATTAACGAACGTTAAAGCGTTGTTCGGCCAACAGCCGATCGCCCTGGAACACCATGAAGTGCCACTCGCCAGGCACCAGTTCGTAATTTTCGCTGAATTCAAAGGCCATCAGATCTTGCGGTGAGTTTGCTAGCAGGGTTTGCTCGACGACGAACTTGTCATGGCGCAGGCCATCTGGAGTCGTTACACCAGGCGTGAGGTAGAGCAAGGTCAGCGGCTCGTCTTTAGCGACTTTGCCCGCCAGGCTATAGCGCATACCAAATTTCATACCGAGCTTGGCTGGAATATTGGTCGTGGCTTCAATCGTCTGATTGCTGTGGGTCAGCACCCGCTCGCCGGGCTGAAAATCCTGGTATTGGCTGTTGAAAATGCCGTATTCAACCGGCCCTTCTACGCGCACTTGCGCACTAGCAAAACCAGACAACAAGAGACTGCCGGCCAGGGTTATCAGACGAATAGAGTGCATGCTTGGTTCCCGTTTTGGAGTTGATTGAGGATGACCCAGCGTATGACACTGACATGACAACCATATGACAAACTGCTCCGCATCCAGCAGCGGACAGCACGCAGTTTTTGGTTCTGCAGCAATGCAAACGGGGCCATAAAGGCCCCGTTTGCAGATTGCGTAGACTGAGTCGTTAGACGGTCAATTCAACCAGCAGCTTGTTCAAGCGACGCACGTAAGTCGCCGGATCTTTCAAGCTGTCGCCGGCGGCCAAGGCGGCCTGATCGAAGAGGATGTGCGTGAGGTCGGCGAAGCGATCTTCACTTTGCTCGGCATCCAGTTTTTCGATTAGCGGATGCACCGGGTTGATCTCGAAGATCGGCTTCGATTCTGGAACTTTCTGCCCGCTGGCTTCGAGGATCTGGCGCATTTGCATGCCCATGTCCTGCTCGCCAATGGCCAGAATCGCCGGTGAGTCGGTCAGACGATGGGAAACCCGCACCTCGCTCACCGCATCCGCCAGAGTGGTTTTCAAACGCTCGAGCAAGCCTTCTTTGCTCTTGGCGACTTCTTCCTGAGCTTTCTTCTCTTCATCGGAGTCGAGCTTGCCCAAATCCAGATCACCGCGGGTTACATCGACAAAGCTCTTGCCGTCGAACTCGGTGAGGTAGCTCATCAGCCACTCATCGATACGATCAGTCAGCAGCAGCACTTCAATGCCTTTCTTGCGGAAGACCTCAAGGTGCGGGCTGTTTTTAACCTGAGCAAAGCTCTCGCCGGACAGGAAATAAATCTTGTCCTGGCCTTCTTTAGCCCGCGCCAGGTAATCGGCCAGTGCAACACTTTGCTCGCCACTGGTATCGCTGGTGGCGGAGAAACGCAGCAATCCTGCGATTTTCTCTTTGTTGGCAAAGTCTTCGGCCGGGCCTTCTTTGATCACCTGGCCAAAGTTCTTCCAGAAGCCCTGATATTGCTCAGGCTGGTTTTTCGCCAATTTCTCCAGCATGTCTAGAACGCGCTTGGTCAGCGCCGACTTCATCGAGTCGATCACCGGATCTTTCTGCAGGATTTCCCGCGAGATGTTCAGCGACAGATCGTTGGAGTCCACCACTCCTTTGATAAAACGCAGGTACAGCGGCAAGAACTCATCGGCTTGATCCATGATGAAGACGCGCTGCACATAGAGCTTCAAGCCACGCGGCGCTTCGCGCTGATACAGGTCGAATGGCGCGCGGCCCGGCACATAGAGCAAGGAGCTGTATTCCAGCTTGCCTTCAACTTTGTTATGACTCCAGGCCAGCGGATTCTCAAAGTCGTGGGAGACGTGTTTGTAGAACTCTTGATATTCCTCGTCGCCGATTTCAGTCCGTGGACGGGTCCACAGGGCGCTGGCGCGGTTGACGGTTTCCCACTCAACTTCGCTGGCTGGCTCTTCACCGTGCTGCTCTTTTGGCAACTCGATGGGCAGCGCGATGTGATCGGAATATTTTTTGATGATGTTACGCAGACGCCAACCATCGGCGAATTCTTCTTCACCGGATTTCAGGTGCATGACGATGCGCGTGCCACGAGCGACTTGCTCGACGGTGGCCACTTCGAAATCGCCCTCGCCTTTGGAGCTCCAATGCACGCCCGCGCTGGCAGGCAAGCCGGCGCGACGAGTGAAGACTTCAACCAAGTCGGCGACGATAAAGGCCGAGTAAAAGCCCACGCCGAACTGGCCGATCAGGGTCGAGTCTTTCTTCTGATCGCCGGACAGGTTTTTCATAAAGTCGGCAGTGCCCGACTTGGCAATGGTGCCCAGATGCGCGATCACATCCTCGCGGCTCATGCCGATGCCATTGTCTTCGAGGGTCACGGTCTTGGCGGTTTTGTCGAAGCTAATCCGAATTTTTAGCGGGTCGCCGCCTTCCAGCAAGTCAGGCTTGGCCAAGGCTTCGAAGCGCAGCTTATCGGCGGCGTCCGAGGCATTGGAGATCAGCTCGCGCAGAAAAATCTCCTTGTTGGAATATAAGGAGTGAATCATCAGCTGCAGCAGCTGTTTAACTTCGGTCTGAAAGCCAAGGGTTTCTTTTTGAGTTTCGACACTCATACGCTTTGAACTCCACACTTATGGCATAAGCCGCAACGGCGACGGATGTCATCAAGATGGGGGCTTAGCCCTAGATTTCAAGCGCTTACCTGGTAAAGGCGCAGCGCTAAACAGAGTTAGGGCTCAAGCAGCTCGATTTGACTGATCTCGTCGGGACGCAAAATGTAGCTAGCCTCCCCCGGCCCGCTGATTTCACGACGAATCACAATCCGCCCATTGGCGTTAACCCCAACAAAACGCCCTTGCGCGGTGCTGCCATGCGCAGTCGTGACCCGGATGAGTAGATTGCTGTACTGCTCAGGGGTGCGCTGCAAACGCTCAAGGGAAAACCGCAGCCGCCGATCGACTGTGCTTCGTACAGGCGGCGTCGTGGTTGCACTGCTGACACTGGGCGCGGGCGCAGGGCTAGCCACTGCCGGCTCAGCAAAACGAGCATACTGATCGCCTTGCACCACCCAGCCAAGCGCCTCAGTTTTGCTTAGCAGCAGGGTTAGCGATTGCGGCTGGCCATTGACCAGTGCCTCGACCTCCACCTCCAAGCTGCTGGCCGGAAAACTCACCGCTGGCAGCTTGCCTAGACGCACCGCTCGGCTGGCGTAACGACGCTGTAGATAGTCCTCCAGCACATAACTTAGGGTATCGCGCGAATCAAAGTGAGCATCCACTTTGCCATCGATGTAGCGCAGCCGATTGGTAAACAGCTCGATTTTACCGCTGAGGGTGGTGTTGAATTGCGCTGGCAACACCAAATGAAAATCTCCCGTCATTTTGTTGGGCGCCAAGGGCTGCAAATCGAGATACAGCGTGTAGCCATGGTTTAAACGGCGTGCTTCCGGCAAATCATGCTCGGGTAATAACCAGCTGATCTCGACCTCAGGCAATGGCTGGGCATCGGTCGGTAATACGTTCAGATGCACACTGCCATTGGGCATTGGCGGCAAATGGATATTGACCGCGCGCTGCGCAAAGAACTCCTGGCCTTCGCGCAGGCTCAGCACGCCATCGATCAGTTCGCCTTGCTGTGGCGCAAAGGGTTCGCCATTCAACTGCCCGTGCAACTCCATCGCCAGTTCATTGGGCTTGATTGGCGCAGGCGTTAACCAACGCAAGCTGGCAATGGCCTCAAAGCGCGCCGGATCATTACCGGCCAGCAACACAAAACCCACCACCAACGGAATAGTGCCCAAGGCACTGAGCACCACGGCTTTACGGGCAATGCGCCAGTGGCGTACCACGTAAACCAAGGTCAGCGGTGGAAACAAGCTGCCGAGTCCCCAAAACAGGCTGCTGCCGAACGCCAGCATGATCAACCAGACCAGGCCAAACAGCATCAGCAGTAATCCACTGAGAATCAGCAGCGCATCCATCGAATATTCCTGTCCTTAACCTTGGGCTAGCTTGCATCCAGCGGGGCGACATAAGGCTCATCGACCTTAAAGTGTGCACGGGCGGTGGCTATGGGTTCGGTTTGCGTGGTTTGCCAGGCGGTAATGGCAACGTTCGCCACCCGCCGCCCCTGGCGCCAGACACGGCACTGGGCGTAGGTGTCACGATAATGGCCGGCGCGCAGGTAATCTATCGAGAAGTCGATGATTTTAGGCAAATGTGGGATGCCCATAAACATCAGTAAATGCAGCATCGCCGCATGTTCCATAAAGCCGGCGATCACCCCGCCATGAATCGCCGGCAGCGTCGGGTTGCCTATATTGTCCCGGTTGGCGGGCAACCGAAATACCAGGTCATCGCCCAAGCGCAGGCACTCAACACCAATCAATTTGGCATATGGAATCAAACCGAGCAGCGAATCGAAGTCGTTTTTTTCCTGGGCTTGGCGGACCAACTCGTTGAGGTTCAAACCGCTCATTGCTTAGCACCCGGTTGTTCAAGCTTGATCGTTTTATTGGTTTTACCCATGCGCATAAAGGTACCGACCACATGGGCGATGGGTTCGCTCTGATCATCCTGATAGGCGTAGCCACGCACGAAAATGATATCGGCCGTGACGCGATGACACTCGGCAAAACCAAACACATCCTGGTTGGGTTTAGCGGCGCGCATGTAATCAATGCGCAGGTCGATGGTCGGGCAAATCTCGAACTCCGGCAGCACACAAACGGTGGAGATACCGCAGGTTGTGTCCATCAGCGTGGTAATGGCGCCGCCATGAATGACGCCGGTTTCGGGATTACCGACAATTTGCGGGCTATAGGGCAGGCGCAGTGTCAAACCGCCGGGCACTGCGCTGTGGACTTGAATGCCAAGCACCTGGCAATGGCGCAAGGCCGTCAGAAACCGCTGCGCACGGCCAAGGATAGAGCTATCGCTCATGAATCAAATCTCGCGGTAAAAAACAGGCGCGCATCATAACTGCTCGCCTGCTGTCGGCGCAGACAAAGCACCACCATGGACTGGAAATATCACTCGGCTTTGTCAGTGCGCACTTCAAGCGCCGGCGCTTGGGTCGAGCCCATAACCTGCAAGACATCGGAATGAAATTCACGCTGATACAAAATCAGCACCACCCCGGCAGTCACCAAGATAAAAAACCACGGGTTAACGAACCACGCCAGGGTCGCCATCCCAAAGTAATAGGCCCGCAAGCCAAAGTTGAAAGTATTGGCGGCCATGGAGATCACTCGGGCGGCGCGCAGGGAAAACGCCTTACGCTCCAGTTCAGACACATTGCGCTCGCCCGCCATCGGCGCCGAACCGACCAACACCGCGGCAAAGTTGTACTGGCGCATGCACCAGCTGAAGGTAAAAAAGGCGTAGACAAACACAACCGCCAAGCACAACAGCTTCAACTCGGAAACGCTCTGACTGACCGGCGCCACCAGAGGTAAATCGGCCAGCAAGGACACCGCACGATCAGAGGAACCCAGTACGGTGAGCACGCCGGCAAGAATAATCAGCGTGCTGGAGGCGAAAAACGAGGCGTTGCGCTCCAGATTGCCAATCACACTGGCGTCGGCGATGCGGTTATCACGCAGCAATAAGCGCTGCATCCAATCCTCACGGTACAGGTGCAACACACTCGACAAACAGGGCGTGCGCAGGCCTTGCCAATGGGCATAACGGGTGTAACCCAACCAGCACAGGGCAAACCAACAGACAGCCAATAAGTCGGCAAAGTAATCCGGTAACTGCATGTAACCTCCAAGCGTAAACAGGCGCCTACTATAGCGCGCGGGCTGTTTAGCCCGGCTAAAAAACATCGCTTAGCGATAGCTGCTCGCAGCTTTCGGGGCACTCTGGATACGCTAGATTCAGGTCTGAAACTGCTCAATCAAACGACTCAATTGGCTATCCAGCTCGAGAATGCTACTGGCCGCCGCACGGGTTTGCTCAACCGTACTGAAGGTGTGTTCGCTGATGCTGTTAGCCCGCGCCACGCCCACGCCAACCGCCGTCGCCACCCGTGCTTGTTCACTGGCGGCGCGGGCCATCGACTGAATATTGCTGTCGATGGCATCCACCGCCGAAGTAATCGCCTGCAACGACTCGCTGGTCTGCCCTGTGCTGGCACTGGCGTGACTGACTGCCGTTTGGCTGTCAGCCATCATCTCGATCGCGGCCAGCGTGCGCTGCTGCAAGGCTTGAATGATTTCATGGATCTCTTTGGTCGAGTGCTGTGTGCGCTGCGCTAATGAGCGAACCTCATCGGCCACCACCGCAAAACCACGGCCCTGATCACCCGCGCGCGCGGCTTCAATAGCGGCATTTAGGGCGAGCAAATTGGTTTGCTCGGCAATCGAGCGAATCACTTCAAGCACCGAATCAATCCGGCTGCTGTCACTACGCAATGACTCAATCACCCCGGCCAGCTTGTCGACTTTTTCCGTCAGGCTGAGCATCGACGCATTATTGGACTGCACCCGACTCAAGCCAAGATCGGCGGATTGGCGGATTGGCGCGCATCAAGAGACAGCGTTGCGGCCAGCTGCGCAGTGTCGGCCATCTGGGCGGCGCTGGCCGCCACCTGGGACATCGCCACGGCAATTTGCGCACTCTCGTGGCGTTGCTGCTCAACATCAGCGGCGGCCGCCTTGGCGTTCAGTTGCAACACCTGCGCGGCGTTCTCCAAGGTGTGTGACGCCTGGGCGACCGCCGCCACGGTGCGGCGGATTTTTTCTACGAAGGTATTAAAGCTTAATGCCAAGCGGCCCAAATCATCCTTGCCATGCACCGGCAAGCGTTTGGTCAAATCGCCCTCGCCCTGCGCCATGTCCTGCAGCATTCGATTGATTTGCCCCAAGGCGCGCACCAAGGCGCTGCCTACCCCATAGGCCAACAGGCCACCGAACAGGATCGCAGCCAGCACCAAGCCCCAAAACAGCTGGCTCACCGAGACTACGGTCGCGTTTGCCGCACGGGCGGCGTCCTGCATGGCTTGCATAATGTGTTGCTGTAATTGCTGGGCCAAATCGGCAATCTGCGGATCAAGCTTATCCATGGCCGAAACAGCGTCATTGCGCGCCTGCACCAACAACACCAATTTACTGGCGGCGGCCTTGTAGAAATCGAGCGTCTGCAAGGCTTGATTGAGTTTGGCCTTGCTGCTGTCGCTGCTGGTGCGGTCACGCAGCACGGTGATGACATTTTGCGCATTGCCTAACTCGCGCTGAAACGCCTTGACTTGCTCTGGCTGGTTTTCTTGCAGAAATTGGTAAAGGTACTGGCTGCCCAGCAACAGGTTACGCATGCCGGCACTGGCATAAAACACCGCATCGAGGTTGAAGTCTTGCTGGGCGTTTTCCAGTACCGAGGAAAGAATTTTCTCAACCGCCGGACCATGTACATCCAGCTGGTTGAGCATGAGTTGCTGGCGCTGCTGACTGATAGGCACCAGCTGCTCACGAAACAAGCGGCTGTATTCGCCGTGCAGTCGGCCGATCTCAGCCAGCATCTGGCGCCGCTGAGTATCCTGGATACGTTTATCCGCCTGCTGCAGCGCAAGGTTCAGACGTTGATCAAGCTCGCTGAATTGCTGCTCTGAGTCTTGATCGGCGCTGCGCGCGTAATGGCGCACACTGAGTTGTAAACGCGCCATGGCATCGGTTATCTGCGCAAGATTATCCATGCTCGGGCCGAGATCTTGCGTCACCACATCCACACCACTGGCGACACTGCGCAACGACGAGGTCGAGACCAGCCCCAGCACCACCAGCAAGATGCATAACACCAGCGGCACTATGGCGGTTTTGTAAGCAATGCGCAGATCGGCAAACCATTGCATAAGCCAGTTACCCCAGCAATTAGGAAAGCAATACGCCGTTAAGGGATTGGCGCTAAAGCCAATTTCGGCGCTGCTGGCGAAATGGCATAACGCTAGTCTAGTAAACAAAAAGGCCACCCGAAGGTGGCCTTTTTGTTTACCCGCGAGGCTTTACTTAATCGCCCAACCGGTCAGCTCGGCCAAGGCCTTGCCGATGTCGGCCAGCGAACGCACGGTTTTCACCCCGGCGTCTTGCAGCGCGGCAAACTTCTCGTCTGCTGTGCCTTTGCCGCCGGAGATGATTGCGCCGGCATGGCCCATACGCTTGCCTGCCGGAGCAGTTACACCGGCGATGTAGGACACCACCGGCTTGGTCACGTGGGCCTTGATGTAAGCAGCAGCTTCTTCTTCAGCCGAACCGCCGATCTCGCCGATCATTACGATCGCTTCGGTCTTCGGGTCTGCCTGGAACAGCTTCAGGATGTCGATGAAGTTGGAGCCCGGGATCGGGTCACCGCCGATGCCCACGCAGGTGGACTGACCGAAACCGGCGTCAGTGGTCTGCTTGACTGCTTCATAGGTCAGGGTGCCGGAACGCGACACGATCCCGACCTTGCCTGGCAAGTGAATGTGACCCGGCATGATGCCGATCTTGCATTCGCCTGGCGTGATCACGCCTGGGCAGTTCGGGCCGATCAGCACCACACCCAACTCGTCACACTTGACCTTGGCTTCCAGCATATCCAGAGTCGCGATGCCTTCGGTGATGCAGACGATCAGCTTGATGCCACCGAACGCCGCTTCCAGGATCGAGTCCTTGCAAAACGGTGCCGGTACGTAGATCACGCTGGCAGTGGCGCCAGTGGCCGCTACCGCGTCTTTCACGGTGTTGAACACCGGCAGGTCAAGGTGCGTGGTGCCGCCCTTGCCTGGCGTCACGCCGCCGACCATCTGGGTGCCGTATTCGATGGCTTGCTGGGTGTGGAAGCTGCCCTGCGAACCGGTAATCCCCTGGCAGATAACCTTGGTGTCTTTATTGATCAGGACGCTCATTATTTGCCCTCCGCAGCTTTGACGACTTGTTGAGCAGCGTCGGTCAGGCTGGTAGCCGCGATGATGTTCAAACCGCTTTCTGCCAGTACTTTAGCGCCCAGCTCGGCGTTGTTGCCTTCGAGGCGCACAACCACCGGGATTTTCACGCCGACTTCTTTCACTGCACCGATGATGCCTTCGGCAATCATGTCGCAACGCACGATGCCGCCGAAGATGTTGACCAGTACGGCCGCGACGTTGCTGTCGGACAGGATGATCTTGAACGCTTCGGTCACGCGCTCCTTGGTCGCACCACCGCCCACGTCGAGGAAGTTGGCCGGCTTGCCGCCGTGCAGGTTGACTATGTCCATGGTGCCCATGGCCAGGCCGGCACCGTTGACCATGCAACCGATATTGCCTTCCAGGGCCAC
>Ga0156169_1142_pt2 | contig 9485 bp, 8 predicted proteins | sample RifCSPlowO2_12_FD_107822 | JGI IMG/M metagenome (GOLD analysis project Ga0156169, IMG submission 107822) | Pseudomonadales bacterium RIFCSPLOWO2_12_59_9 | reverse complement strand
CCTGCAAAGTCTTTCCCACCCGCACATCTTCGCCGTCGGCGATTGCGCCAGCCTGCCCGGTGCGCGCAAGAGCGGGGTCTATTCGGTGCGCCAGGCACCGGTGCTGGCGGCCAATCTCAATGCGGCGCTGCGTGGCTTGCCGCTGCGTGACTATCGCGCGCAACGGCAGAGTCTGGCGCTGCTCGCCACCGGCGATGGCGGTGCCTTGCTCAGTTGGCGCGACTGCAGTGCCGGCGGGCAGTTGTTCGGCCGCTGGAAGGATTACCTCGACCGCGGGTTTATCCAGCGCCATCGCCTTTCCGGTTAGCCGTGTGCGACCAAAGTGCCATGGTCTAACCCGGCGTTGAATGATCGAATCAACCTCCACTGCGCCGGGCGGTTGCCGAGGCAGGCCGATGCTTGCCTACAGATAATCGCGCACCTGCCGACTCAGTGAACAGGCGAGCGATTCGCCTGCATTGCGCGCACGGCTCCGACGCTTGAGCGGCAGGTGCGCGAGTTGCGTGAGTAAGGATGCAGTTGGCCCTGGTCCCGCCAGAATAAAAACTATGAGGTCCGTCATGCGCTCTGCCGTTACCCGCTCCCCCACCGCCTGCGTACTGCACGTGCTCGGGCTGGTCGCCTTGATCGTCGCCGTCGATCAGTTCCAGCTGTCCGGCTACCTGAGCATTGCCCTGTTGCTGCTGCTGGCCCTGTGGCCCTGGTTCGGTCCCTGGCGGCGCGACGACGCCGCTGCGGCGGCCAACCGTGCGGCGGCCGTGGACTTCAGCGAGCTGAGCCAAAGCCTGTCCCAGCACACCTGCCATAACGCCTTGTCCGCCGCCCAGGTGGCGCATGCGGTGCAGCAACTGGCCGAAAAGCTGAAGTCGCAGCTGCTCGCGGTCGAGCAGATCAGCCAGGGCGCCAATGCCATCACCCACACCGAGCAGGACAGTGCCCGGCGTGCCGAACAGACCCTGAAATCTGCGCAGACCGTGCGCCAGAGCAGTGCCGACGGCCAGCAGGCGTTGCTCCAGGCGATTGCCCGCATGCAGCGCCTGAGCGCACAGACGGCGGCCAGCCGCGAATTGATCGACGGCCTGAGCAGCCGTACCGAACAGATCGAGCAGGTCACCCAGGTGATCCAGTCGATCGCCAGCCAGACCAACCTGCTGGCGCTCAATGCCGCCATCGAAGCGGCGCGCGCCGGCGAGCAGGGGCGCGGTTTCGCGGTGGTCGCCGACGAGGTGCGCAACCTCGCCGCACGCACCGCCACGGCCACCGAAGAAGTCGGCCAGATGGTCAGCGACATCCGCCAGCAGAGTTCGGCGGTGGTGGCGCATATCCAGGAACAGGCCAGTGAGCTGGATCAGGCCGCCCGGCAGATCGAGGAGACCGGCGGACAGTTGCACGGCATCGCCGACCTGGCCGTGGATGTGGACGCCCAGGTGGCGCATGCGGTGCAGCAACTGGCCGAAAAGCTGAAGTCGCAGCTGCTCGCGGTCGAGCAGATCAGCCAGGGCGCCAATGCCATCACCCACACCGAGCAGGACAGTGCCCGGCGTGCCGAACAGACCCTGAAATCTGCGCAGACCGTGCGCCAGAGCAGTGCCGACGGCCAGCAGGCGTTGCTCCAGGCGATTGCCCGAATGCAGCGCCTGAGCGCACAGACGGCGGCCAGCCGCGAATTGATCGACGGCCTGAGCAGCCGTACCGAACAGATCGAGCAGGTCACCCAGGTGATCCAGTCGATCGCCAGCCAGACCAACCTGCTGGCGCTCAATGCCGCCATCGAAGCGGCGCGCGCCGGCGAGCAGGGGCGCGGTTTCGCGGTGGTCGCCGACGAGGTGCGCAACCTCGCCGCACGCACCGCCACGGCCACCGAAGAAGTCGGCCAGATGGTCAGCGACATCCGCCAGCAGAGTTCGGCGGTGGTGGCGCATATCCAGGAACAGGCCAGTGAGCTGGATCAGGCCGCCCGGCAGATCGAGGAGACCGGCGGACAGTTGCACGGCATCGCCGACCTGGCCGTGGATGTGGAAGATCAGGTGGCGCAGATCAGCGCCGGCTCGGCGAGCAATCACGAGCGCCTGGCCAGCCTGTTCGTCGCCGTCGAGCAATTGCGCGGCGACGTGCGTGCCAGCGAGACCCAGACTCGCCAGCTGGGCGACGCCGCCGGGCAACTGGTCGGCCAGGCGGAAACCGTCAGCGAACAGCTCGCCGAAGTGGGTCTGGACGATTACCACCAGCGCATCTATGACCTCGCCCGCGAGGGCGCCGCGAGCATCGCCGCCCAGTTCGAAGCCGATATCCAGGCCGGCCGGGTCAGCCTCGACGACCTCTTCGATCGTCACTATCAGCCGATTCCCGGCAGCTTCCCGGCCAAGTACAAGACCCGCTTCGACAATTATGCCGATCAGGTTTTGCCGGCTCTGCAGGAGCCGCTGCTGGCGCGCCACGAAGGGCTGGTGTTCGCCATCGTCAGCACCCCGGAAGGCTTTGTGCCGACCCACAACAACGCCTTCAACCACCCGCCCAGCGGCGACCGCATGCGCGACACGGCGAAGAGCCGCAGCAAGCGCCTGTTCAACGACCGCACCGGCATCCGCTGCGGCAGCCATCAGCAGCGCTTGCTGCTGCAAACCTACATGCGCGATACCGGCGAACTGATGCACGACCTGTCCGTGCCCATTCGGGTGCAGGGCCGCCATTGGGGCGGCTTGCGCCTGGGCTACAAGCCGGAGCCATAGGCGCTTAGAGCCCCTGCATCTGTAGGCGATCGCCCCGTCTTCGAAAGCCGCGCTGCCGCGCAGCAAACTGTGTAGGAGCCAGGGGGACGCCTAGTTCTTGCTGGCGATGCTTATGATTTACAAAGATCGCCGGGACGCCGGACCGCAGCAAGCTGGCGCCTACAAAAAACGTCATAGCTCATAGAATCAATGACATACGTGTTGATTGAGAAGAGCCGGTCGGGGGGCTATGCCTTGGCTCTTTGGCAATTCTGCGGCCCGCATCGCCGCGCGGGCCGCAGCCTGCACAAGCAACAGGCTGGCCCGCGCCGTGTCTGGCGCCCGTATGTTTAGCCGAAGCATAACTGACTGTTTGAAAAGTCAGATTTAACCCCTGCTCGCCAGCATGCGAGTCTCAGCCCATGAGTTCGCCCCTGAGTTGCCTGTTTCGGCCCCGGTTCTTTCCGTCGCGACGGGAACGGTTGTTCTTCGGCGTCGATCGGCTCAACCCGCTGCTGCCTGAAATCCTCGCGTTCTGGGCGTTATGGCATTGCCGTCATGCCCGCCCACCGGATAGCGCTTTCGTTCTAGTCTGAATAAGTCGGCTGCACCTGCGTGCGGCCCTTCCGATGATTGTGTCCTGCCGCCACCGGCCGGACGTGCGCCCTTGGCGCTAACGAGAGCCCCATGCCATTCGCCTCCGTGCAAGATGCCCAGGAATTCCTGGCGCAAAACCCCGATATCGACCTGTTCGAGCTGTTCATCCTCGACGCCAATGGCGTGCCGCGCGGCAAATTGCTCCATCGTGACGAGCTGCTCGCCGTCTATGCCAGTGGCCGGCCGCTGCCGAGCACCATCCTCGGCCTGAGCATCAACGGCGACGACGTCGAGGACACTGGGCTGGTCTGGGAGGTTGGCGATATCGACTGCCGCGCCTACCCGCTGGCCGGCAGCCTGACCCGCATGCCCTGGCGGCAGATCCCCACCGCCGCGGTGCAGGTCAGCATGCACCCCAGCGAGGGCATGCCGGCCACCGTCGCCGACCCGCGGCATGTGCTGGTGCAGGTGATAGACAAGCTCAAGGCCGAGGGTTACCACCCGGTGATGGCCTGCGAGCTGGAGTTCTACCTGCTCGACCAGCAGCGCGATGCCAACGGCCGCCCGCAACCGGCGCGGCAAGCCAACGGCGTGCGCCCGCAAGCGCCACAGGTGTATGGCGTGGCCGAACTGGAGCAGGTCGAGGCGTTTCTCAATGACCTGTATGCCGCCTGCGAAGTGCAGGGTTTGCCGGTGCGCACGGCGATTTCCGAGTACGCCCCCGGCCAGCTGGAGCTGACCCTGGAGCACCGTTTCGACGCGTTGCAGGCGATTGATGAAGGCGTGCGTTACAAGCGCCTGGTCAAGGGCGTGGCCCACCAGCACGGGCTGCAGGCCTGCTTTATGGCCAAGCCATTTGGCGATCAGGCCGGCAGCGGCATGCATATGCACGTCAGCCTGGCCGATGCCGAGGGCAATAATCTGTATGCCTCGGAGCTTGCCGACCTTGAAGGCGGGCCCGGCACGCTTTTAAGACATTCCATCGGCGGGATGATGAGCACCTTGCTGGATTCCCTGGCGATCTTCTGCCCGAATGCCAACTCGTTCCGCCGTTTTCAGGCCAACAGCTATGCGCCGCTGGCCAAGAGCTGGGGCGTCAACAACCGCACCGTGTCCTTTCGCGTGCCTGGCGGCCCGGCCAACAGCCGGCATATCGAACACCGCATCTGCGGCGCCGACGCCAACCCCTATCTGGCGGCGGCGGCGATCCTCGCCGGCATCCATCAAGGCATCCAACAGCAGATCGATCCGGGCCCGGCGATCACCGGCAACGGCTATGCCCAGGCCAAGGAATTTCTGCCCACCGACTGGCTCACCGCCCTGCGTGCCCTGGAGCAATCGGACTGGGCCAAGGAGCAGTTCAGCAGCGAATTTCTCAAGGTGTTTCTGGCCATCAAACACACCGAGTACCGGGAGTTTATGGGCGAAGTCGGCGAGCAGGATTGGCGCTGGTACCTGACCCACGCCTGATTGCCGGAACTTGATTGCCGGAACTAAAGCCGGCGGTGGATGGACAATAAATAGAGGGCGTACTCGCCGCAGTCGTAGGGTGGGCTTCAGCCCACCGTTTGCGCCGCCCTCTGGTGGGCTGAAGCCCACCCTACACACCGGAGAAGCCCATGACCCAACCCGTAGTGTTAATTACCGGTGCCGCCGGTGGTCTCGGCAGTGCTCTGGCCCGGCGTTTTGCCGCCGGTGGCTGGCGCGTGGCGGCCAGCGATATCAACAGCGACGGTCTGCATACATTGGCCAATAGCCTGCCGCTGGCCGCCAGCGAGGTCATCGACCTGCGCCGCCCGGCCAACTGTGCAGAGCTGCTCAGCCGAGTGCTGGCCAGTACCGGTCGCCTGGATGCGCTGGTGAACGCCGCCGGGGTATGGCGCGAAGGGCCGGTGGAATCCTGCAGCGAGGCCGATTTCGACCTGGTGATGGACGTCAATCTCAAGGCCGCGTTCTTTATGTGCGCCGCCGCCATCCCGGCGCTGCGCGACAGCCGTGGCGGCATAGTCAATATCGCCAGCGACGCCGGCCATCAGGGCAATCGCAACGCCGCCCTGTATTGCGCCAGCAAGGGCGCGCTGACCCTGCTGAGCAAAACCCTGGCGCTGGATCTGGCCCCGGACGGCGTGCGGGTCAACTGCGTGTCGCCCGGCGATATCGCCACGCCGATGCTCGACTTTCAGGCCGAGCAGTATGGCGATGGCGACCCGATCGCCTACAAACGCGAGCTGCTGGCGCTCTATCCCCAGGGCCGCAACGCACGTTTTATCCGCCCGGAGGAAGTCGCCGAACTGGTCTGGTTCCTCTGCCAGCCCTGTGCCGAGGCCATCAGCGGGGCCAACCTGGCCATCGACTTCGGCCTGTCGGCCGGTAAATAAGCGCCGCCGTCCTTTGCACCAATAGGGCACAGCCATCCGGTGCAGCGCTGTGGCCGTGCACCAAAAACCCACAACAGCGCAAAGAACCCGCCGGCGCCGCTGCGGGTCGCGCTCGAAACTGGCCGCGCCAGTGCGCTAAAACACGGCACTGGGCAGATTTGTGCAGCCGTACCGGGCGGGCTGGCGTTATCCTTGCAGGCCTGCGCACTGCATTCTTCGCTCAGCGAAGATCCCCCGCCCAACTGAAGAGCCTGTTGTTATGGATTCCGCGAACGCCCAGCTGTCGATGACGGTGTTAATGACCCCGACCATGGCCAATTTTTCCGGCAAGGTCCACGGTGGCACCCTGCTCAAATACATCGATGAAGTCGCCTACGCCTGCGCCAGCCGCTATGCCGGCTGCTACGCCGTGACCCTGTCGGTCGACCAGGTGACCTTTCGCCAACCGATCAATGTCGGCGAGCTGGTGACCTTTCTCGCCAAGGTCAACTACACCGGCCGCACCTCCATGGAGATCGGCATCAAGGTGATTACCGAAAACATTCGCGAACGTTCCGTGCGCCACACCAATAGCTGCTTCGTGACCATGGTGGCGGTGGGCGACGACGGCAAACCTATCCCGGTGCAGCCGCTGGAACTGACCACCGCCGACGACAAACGGCGCTTTCTGCATGCCCAGCAACGCCGGCAAATCCGCCAGGAGCTGGAGTTGCGCTACAAAGCCCTGCACGACGAAATCTACGCACCGCCCGCCACCCTCTAAGCGGCAATTGCGGCCAATCGGTTAAGCTGAACTCATAGCCCGAGGAGCCGCCATGCTGGATCTAACCGACCTATCGATTTTGCTGCTGTTTGCCGCCTGCGCCGCCTGGTTGTGGCGCGGCCACGGCATACGGGAGCGCGCCCTGGCGTTGGTGCGCCGCCATTGCGAGAAAGTCGAGGTGATCCTGCTGGATGACAATGTCGCCCTGCAGCGCTTGCGGTTCCTGCGTGACGGCCGTGGCCAGCGACGTTTGGCGCGGGTCTACGGCTTCGAGTTCACCGTCACCGGCGAGCAACGTCATATCGGCAGCATCAGCATGTTTGGTCAGCACCTGGGACAGATCGAACTGGCCGCTCACCCCTTCAGGGTCAAAGCTGATAGCGAGGCGCCGGTGGCCGAGTTGTTCAATGCCAAGACCTATGGTGATACGCCGGCGGCCGTACTGTTCAACCCGCAACCCCCAACTGACGCGCCACCGGCCGAGCCGTTACGCGAAAAAGCCGCCAGCGCTGCAGCGGGGGCGCAAATCATTCAGCTGAGCGACTGGCGCCAACGCCATTCGGGGGCCGACAAGCGGCATTAGGGCAGCAACTGCTTGGCTGCCCTCTCAGCGCCCGCCGACTGGCCCAGGTACTGCTAGGCCGGCAAGGTCATCGAGTGCTTGAGCACAAAGGCGCGCAACAGCTGGTTCAGCTGCTCCGGCTGGTCCAGGGGCGTGGCGTGGCCCGAGTCTTCAATCACCACCAGCTCGGCATTGCTCAGTTGCTCGACATAGCTCTGCTTGTAGGCCACCGGGGTGTAGTCGCGATCACCGGTCACCACCAGCAAAGGTGTCTTCAGCTCACGCACGGCGGCCAATGCCGACCAGCCGGGAATGGCGCGCATGGCATGCAGGTACGAGCACCGATCATTGGCTCCGATGCGCTGGGCCAACAGCTCCCGCAGGGCCTGCTGCTCGGGTTTGGGAAACAGCCGCCCAGCCAGCACCCGGCCGAAACGCTCCAGCCCCAGCCAGCGCACCATCGCCAGACGCAACCAGAGCTGGCCGCGGATCCGCCAACCCACCAGCGGAAAGCTTGGGGCGGTGTTGATCAGCACCGCGGCGCGCACCAGGTGCGGCTGCTCGGCCAGCAACTGAAAGGTCAGCATGCCGCCCATCGACACCCCCACCAGGATGCACGGCCCGATGCCCATGGCCTGAATAAACTCCGCCACATCGGCGGCCAGCGCCGCCATGCTGGTGGGCGCCCGCAACGGCTCGCTTAGGCCATGGCCGCGCAAGTCGAGGGCATAGACTTGGCAGAACGTCGCCAAATGATCAATTTGTGGCTGCCAGTCAAACAATGAAGAACCCAGCCCATGTATTAACAACACCGGCGTACCGCGACCTTGGCAAATATAAGCAAAACGTCCGCTCGACAACTTTAAATAGGCCATTGATTAATCCTTAATTAATATAAATAAAATCCAGCGTTTAATAGTATTAAGCCGCTGCCCATAATCATCGGCCAATAGCCGTTATTCATGGCTTGGCAGTTATTTGCCTTAGCCCGGCAAAAAACCTAGAATCAGCCTTCATCGCTTCGAGAGTCGATCATGTTCAGCATCGCCAGCCCAACCCAAGCACGCAGCAAGCAAGCGCTGGAGCGTTTTCTTAATGTGGCCGCCGAGCAGTTGGCGAATAACAGTTTCGAAGAAACCGGCATCGCCCAACTGGCGCAATTGGCCGAGTCTTCGGTGGGCACTTTTTACCGCTTGCTCGGCGATAAAGATGTGCTGCTGTATGCCGTGCACTCACGCTTTGTCGAGCAAGCCCAGGGCATTGTCGACGGCCTAAGCGAGGAGCTTAAGCACAGCGAACTGCCGCTTAACCAGCAGATCGAACGCTTTATCAGCAGCGTCATTGCGCAATTTGAAGGCAATGAAGGCCTGCTTCGGGCACTGATTCGGCGCAGCTCGGTTGACCTGCAATTTCGCCAGCGCTTCCACCATATCAACGCCTATATCAGCCAGGCCTTTTGTCAGCTGGTGTTGGCCCATGCCGCCGAGTTGCAACATCCACAGCCGGAACAAGCCGCCGATCTCGCCGCCCATCTGCTGCTGGCCGGGATGAACTACTTCACCATGGTCGGAACTTTCGGCAGTACCCCGCCGAAAGTTATTCCCCATGAACTTGCCCGCCTTATCTGCAGTTATTTGCAAGCCGCCTGATTATTAGCGCACCCCATCGCGGCGTAATTGTGCCGGAGTAAATTCAGTTGGCTTCAGGGCCAGATTGAATTGGGTGGCCGGTTCTTCATTGGACAATATGCCAATCACATAACGGCCGCCCATCAAGTCATATACCGCGTCGCCTTTGCTCCAGACTAACGGCTGATCGTAATAGTTGACGGTATAGGACTCGCCCAGGCGCCAGAGTTTGTCTTGACCGTCGAAATGGTCGGCCACCAGGATCTGGTAGCTGTCCTCATCAAAGTACAGATCGCGCTGTTTGTACTGGTGGCGCTGCCCTTCTTTGAGCGTGGCGCGCACATGCCAGACCCGGTGCAGCTCGTAACGCAGCAGTTCCGGATTGACGTGGCCAACCTTGACTATGTCGCTGTACTTGTTGGTTTTCGCGGCGAGGCGGTAGTTGTTGTAGGGCACATACATTTCCTGCTTGCCCAGCAGCTGCCAGTCGTATTTATCCGGCGCACCGGAAAACATGTCGAAGTTGTCGGTGGTGCGCATGCCCTCGGACGCTGTGCCCGGTGAGTCGTAGGCCACATTCGGCGCGCGCCGCACGCGCCGCTGACCCGAGGCATAGAGCCAGGACAGGCGCGGTTCCTTGACCTGATTGAGCGTCTCATGCACCAGCAACTCGGTGCCGGCCAGGCGCGCCGGGGCCAATACCGACTGGCGGAAGTAGAAGAGGATATTGCCGTTGTCCTTGCTGTAGTCGCCGGCATCCTGGTTGAACAGAAACTGATCTTCGATCTGGGTCATAAAATAGGCCCCACCGCTTTGCGGCACCGCCTGGGCGTAATGCCGCTTGGCGCT
>Ga0156169_1283_pt1 | contig 9782 bp, 8 predicted proteins | sample RifCSPlowO2_12_FD_107822 | JGI IMG/M metagenome (GOLD analysis project Ga0156169, IMG submission 107822) | Pseudomonadales bacterium RIFCSPLOWO2_12_59_9 | reverse complement strand
TCGCTCGAGAAGAGCATCGCGCCGCTGCGCAGCTATGTGGTCGAACCGATGCAGTACGGCCATCTGTTTCTGGTCGGCGACGCCGCGCACATAGTGCCACCCACCGGCGCCAAGGGTCTGAACCTGGCCGCCAGCGATGTCAGCACGCTGTACCACATCCTGCTCAAGGTCTATCGCGAAGGGCGCACCGACCTGCTCGAACGCTATTCGGCTGTGTGCCTGAAGCGCATCTGGAAGGCCGAGCGGTTTTCCTGGTGGATGACCTCGATGCTGCACACATTCCCCGGCACCGACGCCTTCAGCCAACGCATGCAGCAGACCGAACTGGACTACTTCGTCGGCTCCGAGGCCGGGCGCAAGACCATTGCGGAAAACTACGTCGGCTTAGCCTACGAACCCATCGAATAGTTTTCCGGCGCATAGCCAAACCGAAAATACTGACAGCAGCGCCGCCCAGCCAGCGGCAGAAAAGCCAGCAGCAACCCGCCCAAGGCTGCTGCCGATGCTGGCTGACGACGGCGCCCTAGTTGCCGGCGAGCGTCCAGAGCGCCATGCAATACTGGCGCTGGGCGCATGGCTTTACCAGCAACAGGGGTTCACGCAGGAATAGGTTCAGGTTTGCCTGGGCCCCGCGCACGGAGCATTTCCAGGCCGGGCACGGCGCCAACGAGGTGGCCTGCATGCGCGCCGGGACCGACCTTAAACTACAGTCTTAAAAATCCGTTGCCCAATGCTTGCCCAAAATGGGCCCAAACGAAAAAGGCCAACCCTTTCGGATTGGCCTTTAAGCCCCGCGTGATGCGGGTTTGTTTGGTAGACGCGACTGGACTCGAACCAGCGACCCCCACCATGTCAAGGTGGTGCTCTAACCAACTGAGCTACGCGTCTGCAATGGAGGCGCATTCTACGGAGAAAGCCATCTTCGTCAAGAGCTTTATCCATAACTGCATGAAAATGCGCGTTTTTTACTTCACTGCCAGGTGTTTTAAATTTTGCACAGGGGCTAGCCGGCGATTTTCAACTCGGGTAGCATCTCGGCATCCGTAAAGAATAATTAACAGAGGTTGCAAAATGACGCACACTCCCTATCCAGAATCTTTTTACGCCGCTTCGGCTAATCCGGTTCCTGCCCGCCCTGAATTGCAAGGCGATGTTGAGACAGACGTGTGCGTGATCGGCGCCGGCTACACCGGCCTGTCGACGGCCATCTCGCTGCTGGAGAACGGCTTTAAGGTCTGCATCGTCGAGGCGGCTAAAGTCGGCTTCGGCGCCTCCGGCCGTAACGGCGGGCAGATCGTCAACAGCTACAGCCGTGACATCGATGTGATCGAACGCAGCGTCGGCCCTAAGCAAGCACAACTGCTGGGGCAGATGGCCTTTGAAGGCGGCCGGATCATTCGCGAGCGCATCGCCAAGTACGACATCAAGTGCGACCTGAAAGACGGTGGCGTGTTCGCCGCCTTTACCAAGAAGCAAATGGGCCACTTGGAGTCGCAGAAAAAACTCTGGGAACGCTACGGCCACACCCAGCTGGAACTGCTCGATCAAAAACGCATTCGTGAAGTGGTCGGCAGCGAAAACTACATTGGCGGCCTGCTGGACATGAGCGGCGGTCATATTCACCCGCTGAACCTGGCCCTCGGTGAAGCGGCTGCGGTGGAATCCCTCGGCGGCACCATCTACGAACAATCACCCGCCACCCGCATCGAGCGCGGCGCCAATCCAGTGGTGCACACCCCCAATGGTCGGGTGAAAGCCAAGTTTATCGTGGTTGCCGGCAACGCCTATCTGGGCAATCTGGTACCCGAACTGGCAGCCAAGACCATGCCGTGCGGCAGCCAGGTCATCGCCACCGAGCCCTTGAGCGCAGAAATGGCCAAGAGCCTGATCCCCAATGACTACTGCGTGGAAGACTGCAATTACCTGCTGGATTACTTCCGCCTGACTGGCGACAACCGCCTGATCTACGGCGGCGGCGTGGTCTACGGCGCACGCGACCCGGCCAACATCGAGGCAATCATCCGGCCGATGATGCTGAAAACCTTCCCGCAGCTGAAGAACGTCAAGATCGACTACGCCTGGACCGGCAACTTCTTGCTGACCCTGTCGCGCCTGCCGCAAGTCGGCCGTATCGGCGACAACATCTATTACTCGCAAGGCTGCAGCGGCCATGGCGTTACCTATACGCACCTGGCCGGCAAGATCCTCGGCGAAGCACTGCGCGGCCAGGCTGAACGCTTCGATGCGTTTGCCGGTCTGCCGCACTACCCGTTCCCGGGCGGCCAGCTGATGCGCGTACCTTTCACCGCCATCGGCGCCTGGTACTACGCACTGCGCGACAAGTTCGGCATCTAAGCTAACGCAATACTGCAATAAAGAACGGCGCCCTAGGCGCCGTTGTTATTTCTGGGCTGCAACCCCGGAACGGCGCTGCAATATTTGTCGGGCATTAGCCGCGGCAGCAATGTGCCCGGCGCGCTGCAACTCATCCGCCGCCTGTAACCAGCGCTGCGAATCGACCTCGGCAGGCAACTGCAACGGCGCCAACACCAACACCGCCCAAGCACCGGACGATGCCCAGGACGACTCAAAGCTGGAAAAATTGGTTTCCCAGCGGCGACTATTGCCGGCACGCAGCAACAGCGTTTGATTCTCCCGGTCATAGCCGATCAGCACCGCATAGAGCGGCATATCGATCCAGGACAGCCCCTCGTTAAAACGCAGCAAAACCGGGTAGCCGGCGGCGACTTGTTTGAGCAAATCCGCCAAGTGCGGCTGCAATGGATACACCAGCAAGCCATTGGCATTCACTTGCGCCTGGATGTTTTGCTCAAGCTGCGCCTCTTGCTGTGGCAATTGCAATTGCTTGGAGACAGCCCCCGGCGAGGTGTCTACCCCTTGCTGCACCAGCAAACTGCTCAGTGCACTGGGGGCGGCAAAATAGGCACGTTCCGGGAATGCTGGTACACCCGTCAGCTCAACGCGCTCGGGCATTTGCCGCAACGACTGCTGCAAGGCCGTTGGGCCGCCGCAACCGGCCAGACCGATGCACAGGGTAAACAGCAGCGCTAGACCGGGTGCGCAATGGCGAAGATGCAACAAGAGGATGTCCTTCTAAGCAGCGCCGCACGCAAGAGTCGCGCCGGCAAGGTGGGTTCTGATAGTGACAGATGCTTGCGTTTTTCGCCTGTTCGATAGCTAGGCGGCAGCTAAGAGCTGCGGATGACGCGGCAAGCCCAGGGAGATCAGCGCCGCCAGCAATACAAACAGGCTTGATATCCATAAACAGGCCGCCAGCCCATAGGCCTGAAACACCCAACCCGACAGCAAGGTGCCGAGCAGCCGGCCCAGGGCGGTGGCCGTGTAATAGAAACCCACATCCAGCGACACCCCGTCTTCCTTCACAAACCAGACATCACGAGCGCCGAACAGCAACATGCGCGCCGCCGACAACAGATTGATCGCCCGGCTCTTGGACAGCAATTCGCGAAACTTAGGCTTGGCGCGGGCCTTGCCCAGATCCTTCTTCAGCAGCAACAGGCTGGCCAGCCAGATCAGCCCCAATACAGTCGCCATCAGCCGCAACGTGCCCTGAAACCCCAGCAGCGCCAGCAATGCGCCACCGAGGGAGAAACCGACGCCCTTAAGCGCATTCTTCGAGCCGATCAGCAGCGCCACCCATTTATACAATTGCCCCGGCTCACCTGGTGGCACCAGCAACTTGATTGAGCTTTTGGCGCTCATCTTGTTCAGGTCTTTGGCGATCCCACGAGTTTCACCGCAACGTAGCGGGAAAAATTTGTCGGCGCGCTTGCATCTGCAACACTCGACTGCTTAAATCTGACCGCCCAGTCACCTAGCGACTCATCAGTATCACTACAAGCTAAGGCGCTCGCACTGCCCGCCTAACCCACTTGTGCAAGGAAGACAACCCCGTGAAGCCGGAAGCTGCCATCGTCGAGACTCACAACCAATTCAAGGTTTATACCGAGTTCTATCGCAACCCTGCCGCCGCTAAGACCATCATTCTGGTCAACGGCTCGCTGGCCACCACCGCCGCCTTCGCGCAAACCGTGCGTTACCTGCAACCGCGCTTCAATGTGGTGCTTTACGATCAGCCCTACGCCGGCCAGTCGCGCCTGCACAACCGCCACGACCAGCTGATCTGCAAGGAAGACGAGGCACAGATACTGCTGGCGTTGATCGAACACTTCTACGCCGAGCATCTGCTGTCTTTCTCCTGGGGCGGCGCGGCCACCCTGCTGGCACTGGCCCAGCGGCCGCGACGGATAGAGGCGGCGGTGATCAACTCCTTCGCCGCGCGGATCAATCAGCCGATGCGCGACTATCTGGAGAGCGGCCTAAATTTTCTGCAGGCCTGCGACCGCAATAATCTCGGCCAGCTGCTCAATAACAGCATCGGCAAACACCTGCCGTCACTGTTCAAGCGCTTCAACCATCGCCATGTCAGCAACCTGGCCGAGCACGAATACCGGCAGATGCACTTTCATATCCACGAGGTGCTGACCCAGGACACCCAGTGTTACCTCGCCTGCGCCGCCGCCATCGAGATCCCGCTGCTGTTCGTCAACGGCGAGTGGGATGAGTACACCACCACGGCAGACGCCCGGTTGTTTGCCGAGCATGCCCGCCACTGCCAATTTCGCACCATCAACAACACCGGGCACTTTCTCGATCTGGAACACAAGGCCGCCTGGCACGACACCCAGCAAGCCTTGCTGGGCTTTCTACAGCCGGCTTTTAGTCTGGCCAAGGCGAATAACCAGCAGCCTTCGGCCAAACAGCATGGCGATGGCGCCAGAGCGCGCGCCGCCATTTGACCATTAGCGATGGCCCGTCTACGGCTTAATTCTTCGCCCGGCCGTTTGCCTGTAACTGCCGCGCACGAGCAGCCTGCTTGACGCTAAGACGATATGACAACGGAGTGTGACTCATGCGAGAGAAACCAGCGGCGGGCAACTTGCCTGTAACCGCAGCAGTAATCAAAGGGCAAAGCAGCAAGGTCGGTTTACGCGGCCGCAATCTGTTCTCCACCCTGGGCACCTTGGCCTTGCAGGGCCTGCGGCAACCGGTGCATAGCAGCCGCCATGCACTGGCCTTGGGCAGTCAACTGGGCCGCGTGTTGCTGGGTGACACACCGCATCAACCCAGCCCCCAGGACCCCCGCTTCAGCGATCCCGCATGGCAAAGCAACCCCCTTTATCGGCGCAGCCTGCAGGCCTATCTGGCCTGGCAACAGCAGCTCAACGCCTGGATTGATGAGAGCGATTTGCCGGCCGATGACCAGGCCCGCAGCCGCTTTATCCTGACCATGCTCGGCGATGCGCTGGCACCGTCCAACAGCCCGCTCAACCCGCTGGCACTCAAGGCGCTGTTCAACAGCGGCGGGCGCAACCTGGTAAATGGCACCCGACACTTGCTCGACGATCTGCGCAACAACGGCGGCATGCCCAGTCAGGTCTGCAAAGAGGCTTTCGAGGTCGGCGGCAATCTCGCCACCAGTGCCGGCGCCGTGGTGTTTCGCAACGAGTTGCTGGAGCTGATCCAGTATCAGCCGCAGAGCGCCAAGCAGTACGCCCGGCCACTGCTGATAGTGCCGCCGCAGATCAACAAGTACTACATCTTTGACCTCAGCCCGCAGAAGAGCTTCGTCCAGCACGCGCTGCAGAACGGCATGCAAGTGTTCATCATCAGTTGGCGCAACCCGAATGCCCGCCATCGCGACTGGAACCTGTCGACCTATGTGCGGGCCATCGAAACCGCCCTGGATGTCACCCGCGCCATCAGCGGTAGTCAAGATGCCCATCTGATGGGCGCCTGCGCCGGTGGCCTGAGCATCGCCGCGCTGCAAGGCCATTTGCAAGCCAAGGGGGAGCTCGACAAGGTCGGCAGCGCCAGCTATCTGGTCAGTCTGCTGGACAGTCAGATCGACAGCCCGGCCATGCTGTTTGCCAATGAGCAAACCCTCGAAGCCGCCAAGCGCCGCTCCTACCAGAAAGGTGTGCTGAATGGCCGCGACATGGCCAAGGTGTTCGCCTGGATGCGCCCCAATGACCTGATCTGGAACTACTGGGTCAATAACTACCTGCTCGGCAAACAACCACCGGCTTTCGATATCCTCTACTGGAACAACGACAACACCCACCTGCCGGGCGCCCTGCATGGCGATCTGCTCAATCTGCTGCTGCACAACCCGCTGACCCGCCCTGGCGGCTTGAAGGTCTGCGGCACGCCGATCGACCTGAGCCAGGTCACGGTGGACAGCTTCAGCGTGGCCGGCATCAACGACCACATCACCCCTTGGGACGCCGTCTACCGTTCGGCCATGCTGCTTGGTGGCGAGCGTCGCTTCGTGTTGTCCAACAGCGGGCATATCCAGAGCATTCTCAATCCGCCGGGCAACCCCAAGGCCAACTACCTGGAGCACAGCACGCTGAGCAGCGATCCGCACACCTGGCAGCAGGCTGCGCAAAAAAACGCCGGCAGCTGGTGGCCAACCTGGCTGGAATGGATTCAGGCCCGCTCAGGCGTGCAACGTAAGAGCCGGACCGTGCTGGGCAATAAGCACTACCCGCCGATGGAGGCCGCGCCCGGCACCTATGTGCATGGGCGCTAGCGCCTGACTGCAAGCTTAAGCCTCTGGCCGCACAGCGCAGCGAATGCAAAGCTGCGGGGGCAACCTCAAATGCGCCCCGCCCTTGGTGATTGACAGCTCGGCTTATCTTGCTTTACGTTAACGTAAAGGTAAGCATAATCCGAGCGCTCAGCATGTCATCGACCTATAGCATTTCCGATCTGGCCCGCGAGCTGGATATCACCACCCGCGCCATTCGCTTCTATGAGGAGCAAGGCCTACTGATTCCCGAGCGCCGCGGCCAGGAGCGCATCTACTCGGCGCGCGACAAAGTCAGTCTCAAGTTGATTCTGCGCGGCAAGCGCATCGGTTTTTCCCTGGCCGAATGCAAAGAGCTGATCGAGTTGTACGACCCGGCCAGCGGCAATCACAAGCAGCTGGAGACTTTTATGCAGAAGATCGTCGAGCGCCGCGCCCAGCTGGAGCAACAGCTACTGGACATCCAGCAGATGCAGCTGGAGCTCGATACGGCCGAAGAACGCTGCTCTATCGCCATGAGCGAAACCCTTAAACAACAAGAATTTAACGTCTAAACCTAAAACAATTATTACAGGTGAAACCATGAGCTACCCATCCCTGAACTTTGCCCTCGGCGAGACCCTCGACATGCTGCGCGATCAGGTGCGGGCTTTTGCCAGTGCCGAAATCGCCCCACGCGCGGCCGCCATCGACAGCGACAACCAGTTCCCGGCGGATATGTGGAAGAAGTTCGGCGACATGGGGCTGCTCGGTATCACAGTTCCGGAAGAATACGGCGGTGCCGGCCTGGGTTACCTGGCCCATGTGCTGGCCATGGAAGAAATCAGCCGCGCCTCGGCCTCGGTGGGCCTGTCCTACGGAGCCCACTCCAACCTGTGCGTTAACCAGATCAACCGCAACGGCACGGTCGCGCAAAAAGCCAAGTACCTGCCCAAGTTGATCAGCGGCGAGCACATCGGCGCCCTGGCGATGAGCGAGCCAAATGCCGGCTCAGACGTGGTGTCGATGAAGCTGCGCGCCGACCTGCACGGCGATCACTATGTGCTCAACGGCAGCAAGATGTGGATCACCAACGGCCCGGACGCCCACACTTACGTGATCTACGCCAAGACCGACCTGAGCAAAGGCCCCCACGGCATGACCGCCTTTATTGTCGAGCGCGACAGCGTGGGTTTCTCCCGCAGCCCGAAACTGGACAAGCTCGGCATGCGCGGTTCCAACACCTGTGAACTGGTGTTCCAGGATGTCGAAGTACCGGTGGAAAACGTCCTGGGCCTGCTCGACGGTGGCGTCAAGGTGCTGATGAGCGGCCTGGATTACGAGCGCGTGGTGCTCAGCGGCGGGCCGATCGGCATCATGCAGGCCTGCATGGACGTGGTCGTACCTTACATCCACGACCGTAAGCAGTTCGGCCAAAGCATCGGCGAGTTCCAGCTGATCCAGGGCAAGGTCGCCGACATGTACACCCAGTTGAATGCCAGCCGCGCCTATTTGTATGCCGTGGCCCAGGCCTGCGACCGTGGCGAAACCACCCGTAAAGATGCCGCCGGGGTGATTCTCTACAGCGCCGAACGCGCCACCCAGATGGCCCTGGATGCCATCCAGATTCTCGGCGGCAACGGCTATATCAACGACTTCCCCACCGGCCGCCTGCTGCGCGATGCCAAGCTGTATGAGATCGGCGCCGGCACCAGCGAAATCCGCCGCATGCTGATCGGCCGCGAGCTGTTTAACGAAACCAAGTAACACGGCGAAAACGTAGGGTGGGCTTCAGCCCACCAATACCTTGATTGTGAATTGCGGTGGGCTGAAGCCCACCCTACGCCGCTACCCTACGGGAACCTGATATGGCCATCCTGCACACCCAACTCAACCCCCGCTCGCCTGAGTTCGGCGCCAACACCGCGGCCATGCTCGAGCAAGTGCTCAAGCTGCGCAGCTTGCTCGCCCATGTGCAGGCCGGCGGTGGCGCCAAGGCCCAGCAACGCCACACCTCGCGGGGCAAACTACTGCCGCGCGAGCGCATCAATGTGTTGCTGGATGCCGGCTCGCCGTTTCTGGAGATCGCGCCGCTGGCTGCCCATGAGGTGTACGGCGAAGAAGTGCCAGCAGCCGGCATAGTCGCCGGCATCGGCCGGATCGAAGGCATCGAGTGTATGATTGTCGCCAACGACGCCACGGTGAAAGGCGGCAGTTACTACCCGCTGACGGTGAAAAAACACCTGCGCGCCCAGACCATCGCCCAGGAAAACCGCCTGCCGTGCATCTATTTGGTGGACTCGGGCGGCGCCAACTTGCCCCGTCAGGATGAGGTGTTCCCAGACCGCGAGCACTTCGGCCGGATCTTCTTCAACCAGGCCAATATGAGCGCCATGGGCATTCCGCAGATCGCCGTGGTCATGGGCTCCTGCACCGCCGGCGGCGCCTATGTGCCGGCCATGGCGGACGAGGCCATCATGGTGCGCAACCAGGCCACCATCTTCCTCGCCGGCCCGCCGCTGGTGCGCGCCGCCACCGGCGAGGTGGTCAGCGCCGAGGATCTGGGGGGGGCCGATGTGCACTGCAAGACCTCAGGCGTCGCCGACCACTATGCCGAAGACGACGAGCACGCCCTGGCCATAGCCCGGCGCTGCATCAGTAACCTGAACTGGCGCAAACAGGGCCAACTGAACAGCCGCGCCCCGCTACCTTCGCGTTACGCCGGCGATGAGCTGTACGGGGTGATTCCGGCTGACAGCAAGCATCCCTTCGATGTACGCGAAGTGATCGCACGGATCGTCGACGACTCGCAGTTTGACGAGTTCAAGGCGTTGTTCGGCCAGACCCTGGTCTGTGGTTTCGCCCATCTGCATGGCTACCCGGTGGCGGTGCTGGCCAACAACGGCATCCTGTTTGCCGAGTCGGCCCAAAAAGGCGCGCACTTTATCGAACTGGCCTGCCAGCGCGGCATTCCGCTGCTGTTTTTGCAGAACATCACCGGCTTTATGGTCGGGCAAAAATACGAGGCCGGCGGCATCGCCAAACACGGCGCCAAACTGGTGAATGCCGTGGCCTGCGCCAAGGTGCCGAAATTCACCGTGATCATCGGTGGCAGCTTCGGCGCCGGCAACTACGGCATGTGCGGCCGCGCCTACGACCCACGCTTCTT
>Ga0156169_1087_pt1 | contig 9800 bp, 5 predicted proteins | sample RifCSPlowO2_12_FD_107822 | JGI IMG/M metagenome (GOLD analysis project Ga0156169, IMG submission 107822) | Pseudomonadales bacterium RIFCSPLOWO2_12_59_9 | reverse complement strand
GCACCCAGCGCACCAGGCTGGCCCACTGCCGGTCATCATCCAGCACCACCGGCCCCAGTGGCTCCTTGGAGATGCGCTCAGGCAGGATAATAAATCCCGCCGGGCCGCCTGGGGCGCGCAACTGCAAGGCAGTTAGCTGCGCGGCGTCCGCGGTGTAGGCATTACAACGGCCGGCAAAAAAAGCTTCCGCCAGCGCAGACGTCGAATCCATAACCAGTGGTTGCCAGGCCAAGCCGTGACTACGGGCATAGTCCGCCAGTTTGCTCTCGTGGGTAGTGCCCTTGGCAACGCAGATCCGCGCTTGCTGCAAGTCGGCAAGCCGGCTGATACCCGCCGACTTGGCCAGCATAAACGCCTGGCCGTCGTAGAACAGCACCGCCGGAAACTGCACCTGCAGCAACACCTCGCGGGTCAGCGTCCAGGTGGTATTGCGCACCAGCAGGTCGATCTTTTTCGCCTTGAGGGCGGGGAAACGGGTGGAAGCCTTGAGCGGCACGAATGCCACCTTGGCGGCGTCGCCCAACACTGCCGCCGCGACTGCCCGGCAGAAATCGGCGTCCAGACCACGCCACTGGCCGGCGACGTCCTGTTCGGAGAATCCTGGGCTGCCTTCGCTAACACCACAGCGCAACTCGCCGCGGGCCTTGATGCTGTTGACCACTTCTCCCGCCTGGGCGGGTACACCGAGCAAGATGGCAATAGAGAGTTGGAAGGTCGCGAGAAATCGCCAGCGTTTGCGCATGGGCACCTCTTCACACAGGTCACCCCTGGGTCACCCGGATTATTGATCAGCCGCACAAGAGCGCGCAGGAGCCACCGTGACCCTTGCGCCGTCAGCCTGTTGCGCCAGCAAGATCCGCCAACTAAGCCGCTTTCGGCAAACGTACAGCCCAAGTCTAGATTAGGCGGGCAACTCAAACAGGCAATCCTGGTGACTGGACAAACTCTAGCTCCACAGGCCTCAGGCGGTGTTGTTCTGGCTCAATGGCCGCCCTGCAAACCAGCAGTAAATAGTGGCGAACAATCGCCCTACCCCCTGGCCCTTACCCCTTCGAAAAAAACCGTAACCACTTGGCCTTCAACCCTGGCGCCGGCGCTTGGTGGCTGCCGTCGCAATAGGGCAAGCGTTTGGATTGGCCGCAGCGGCAGAGCAGCAGATGCTGGGCACGGGTGATGGTCAGGCGCAGGCCTTGCGGGCAATCAGTGGGGCAATCGGGGAGTTGGCCCGAGCGGGCGCAGGTGCACAGATGCAAGGTGGCGCCGGGGAGTACCTGGCGCACCTCGGGGTGGCGGGGGTCAGCTAAACGAGCAACAACCGGGACCACTGACTTATCCATCAGCGGCCCCGAGCTTGATCGATAGCTCGATCAATCCACCCAGACGCGGGCGTTGCGGAACATCCGCAGCCAGCCGGCATCTTCCTGCCATTCATCCGGCTGCCAGGAGTTCTGCACGGCGCGGAACACCCGCTCCGGGTGCGGCATCATGATACTGACGCGGCCATCGCGGCTGGTCAGGCCGGTAATGCCACGGGGCGAGCCGTTGGGGTTGGCCGGGTAGTTTTCGGTGACCTTGCCGCGGTTGTCGACAAAGCGCATCGACACGCAACCGGACAGATCAGCCTCAAGCAAGGCTTCCTCGCTTTCGAACTCGGCATGACCCTCACCGTGGGCGATGGCGATTGGCATGCGGGTGCCGGCCATGCCGCGCAAGAAGATCGACGCCGATTCCTGCACCTGAACCATGGCCACCCGCGCTTCGAACTGCTCGGATTTGTTGCGCACAAAATGCGGCCAGAACTCGCTGCCGGGAATCAGTTCGTGCAGGTTGCTCATCATCTGGCAACCGTTGCACACGCCCAAAGCGAAGCTGTCTTTACGCTCGAAGAAGGCCTGGAAGGCATCGCGGGCGCGATTGTTGAACAGGATCGACTTGGCCCAGCCTTCACCGGCGCCCAGTACGTCGCCGTAGGAGAAACCGCCGCAGGCCACCAGGCCTTTGAACGCGTCCAGGCTGACTCGTCCCGAAAGAACGTCGCTCATATGCACATCTATTGCGCTAAAACCGGCGCGGTCGAAGGCCGCGGCCATTTCCACCTGACCGTTGACGCCCTGCTCGCGCAGTACGGCGATTTGCGGACGCACGCCCTTCTTGATGTGCGGCGCGCTAATGTTTTCATTCACATCGAAGCTGAGCTTGATGCTCAGGCCTGGATTGTCTTCATCCAGCAGGGCGTCGAATTCCTGCTCGGCGCAGGTCAGGTTATCGCGCAGCTTCTGGATCTGGTAGCTGGTCTCGCTCCACTGGCGTTGCAGCAGGCGGCGTTGTTCGCCAAACACCGGCTCACCGTTAAAGCTGATGGTCACCTCGCTGCCATTCACTGGCCGGCCGATGACCGACACGCAATCGCCCAAACCGGCCGCGCTGAACTGCGCCAACACCTCAGGGGTGGCGCCTTGACGCACTTGAATCACCGCGCCCAACTCTTCGTTGAACAACACGGCGTTCAGCTCGCTGCTGTTGTCGGCCAGCCCGTCGAGGCAGAGATCCAGACCACAGTGGCCGGCGAAGGCCATTTCCACTGCTGCCACCAACAAACCACCGTCGGAACGGTCGTGGTAAGCCAGCAGCAGGCCGTCGGCACTCAGGCCCTGAACCACCGCGAAGAAGGCTTTCAGGTCGGAGGCGTCGTCCAGGTCCGGCGCTTGACGGCCGAGCTGGCCATACACCTGGGCCAGAATCGAGGCGCCCATGCGGTTCTGGCCACGACCCAGGTCGATCAGAATCAGGTCGGTTTCGCCCTTGTCCAGGCGCAGTTGCGGGGTCAGGGTCTGGCGTACATCGACCACCGGGGCAAAGCCGGTGACTATCAGCGACAACGGCGAGGTCACGCTCTTATCGGTGCCGGCATCGCTCCAGCGGGTTTGCATCGACATCGAGTCTTTGCCGACCGGGATGGTAATGCCCAGCTCAGGGCACAACTGCATGCCGACCGCTTGTACGGTGTCGTACAGGCGCGCGTCTTCACCCGGATGGCCGGCGGCGGACATCCAGTTGGCCGACAGTTTGATGTCGGCGATTTTCTCGATGCGCGCGGCGGCGATGTTGGTCAGGGTTTCGCCGATGGCCATACGCCCGGACGCCGGGGCGTCGAGCAAGGCCAGCGGAGTGCGCTCGCCCATGGCCATGGCTTCACCGAAGTAGCCATCAAAATCGCTGCAGGTCACCGCGCAATCTGCCACCGGTACTTGCCAAGGGCCGACCATCTGATCACGGGCCACTAAGCCGGTGATGCTGCGGTCGCCAATGGTGATCAAAAAGCTTTTGCTGGCCACGGCCGGGTGATGCAGGACGCGGGTAACCGCCTCGTCCAGGGCAACCACAGCCGGATCAAAGTCATCGCCCAACTCGGCTTCGCGGGTGGCCGAACGGTGCATGCGCGGCGCCTTGCCGAGCAAGACTTCCAGCGGCATATCCACGGCGTTGTTGCCGAAGTGGCTGTCGGCGACGGTCAGTTGTGGCTCGGCAGTCGCCTCGCCCACTACCGCGAACGGGCAACGCTCGCGTTCGCAAATGGCTTTGAAACGTTCGAAATCGGCCGGGCCGACCGCCATTACATAGCGTTCTTGCGACTCGTTGCTCCAGATTTCCAGCGGGGCCATGCCCGGCTCGTCATTCGGTACCGCGCGCAATTCGAAGCGACCGCCACGACCGCCGTCATTCACCAACTCGGGGAAGGCGTTGGACAAACCGCCGGCGCCGACGTCGTGAATAAAACTGATCGGATTCTGTTCGCCGAGCTGCCAGCAGCGGTCGATGACCTCCTGGCAGCGGCGCTCCATTTCCGGGTTTTCCCGTTGTACCGAGGCGAAGTCCAAATCGGCCGAGCTGGTGCCGGTGGCCATCGACGAAGCCGCGCCGCCGCCCAAACCAATCAGCATGGCCGGACCGCCCAGTACGATCAGCTTGGAGCCGACCAGAATTTCGGCTTTTTGCACGTGCTCGGCACGGATGTTGCCCATGCCGCCGGCCAACATGATCGGCTTGTGGTAACCGCGCACTTCTTCGCCGTGCGGGGTTTGAATCTTCTGCTCGAAGGTGCGGAAGTAACCGGTCAAGGCCGGACGGCCGAACTCGTTGTTGAACGCCGCGCCACCCAGCGGGCCTTCGACCATGATGTCCAGCGCGGTGACGATGCGCTCAGGCTTGCCATATGGCACTTCCCAGGGCTGCTCGAAACCCGGAATCTGCAGGTTGGACACGGTAAAGCCGGTCAAGCCAGCCTTGGGCTTGGCACCGCGACCGGTGGCGCCCTCGTCGCGAATCTCACCGCCCGAACCTGTCGCGGCGCCCGGGAAGGGTGCGATGGCGGTTGGGTGGTTGTGGGTCTCGACCTTCATCAGAATATGAATCGGCTCTTCAACCGCCGCGTATTCGCGGGTCTCGGCGTTAGGGAAGAAGCGCCCGGCCACCGAACCGACGATCACCGCGGCGTTGTCTTTGTAGGCCGACAGCACCCCTTCGCCGTGCATCTGGAAGGTGTTTTTGATCATGCCAAACAGGCTCTTGTCCTGGCTTTGGCCGTCGATGTCCCAGCTGGCATTGAAGATTTTATGCCGGCAGTGCTCGGAGTTGGCCTGGGCGAACATCATCAGTTCGATGTCGTGGGGGTTGCGGCCCAGGTCATTGAAGCTGGTCACCAGGTAGTCGATTTCATCTTCGGCCAGGGCCAGGCCCAAGCTGGTGTTGGCCTGCTCCAGCGCTACGCGGCCACCGCCGAGGATGTCGATCACGGTCAGGGGCTTAGGTTGAGCATGGCTGAACAGACCGGCGGCTTGCTCAAGGTTGTCGAGCACCAACTGGGTCATGCGGTCATGCAGGCTGGCGGCAATCAGCTCGGCATCGGCTTCAGTAAAATCGCCGACCACGTAGTAGGCAATACCGCGCTCCAGGCGCTGGATCTTGGCCAGGCCACAGTTGCGGGCGATATCGCTGGCCTTGCTCGACCAGGGCGAAATAGTGCCGAAACGCGGCAGCACCAAAAATAGCCGACCAGCGGGCTCTTGTACCGGCACACTCGGGCCGTACTTGAGCAGGCGCGCAAGCACCGTCTCTTCTTCGCCGGTCAACACACCGGCAACCTCGGCAAAATGGGCAAACTCGGCGTACACACCGCTAATGGCGGGGACCTTTAGGGTCAGTTGCTCGAGTAACTTGCCGTGGCGGAAGGCAGAAAGGGCAGGAGCGCCGCGCAGGATCAACATCTTCGGGACAGCCTCGGGAAGGGAGAATGCGTTGAACCGGCTCAAGATCGGCGCCAGCGCCGCGGATTTTGAGCAGATTCTTAAGGCCGAGCATTCTAGCCTAAAGCGCCTCTCAGGGCACCCGCCGCACGCCAAGCGGATTACGCCGCGCAGTTAACAGAGAAGCGCGCGGCTGTCGAGATATGGCGACCCCAATGCTTTGCGTATACTGCGCCGATGCTTGCCCAAACTTTGTTCCGCTCGCGCTGCTGCCAATGGCTGACAGCGACCGGCTTCCTCCTGCTGCTCAGTGGCTGTGGTGTTGATGTTCAACCCACCACCCTTGAGCGGGTCAAGGCGGATGGCGTGCTGCGCGTGGTGACCCGTAACAGCCCCGCCACTTACTTCCAGGATCGCAACGGTGAAACCGGCTTCGAGTACGAACTGGTCAAGCGCTTCGCTGAAGATTTGGGCGTTGAGCTGAAAATCGAAACCGCCGACAACCTCGACGATCTGTTCAATCGCCTCAACGCCAAAGACGGTCCCGTGTTGGGCGCCGCAGGATTGGTGATCAGCCCCGGCCGCCAGGCCCGCGCCAACTTCTCCCACGCCTACCTGGATGTCACCCCGCAGGTTATTTACCGCAACGGCGCAGCACGCCCCACGACAGCGGCCGACCTGCTCGGCAAACATATAGTGGTGCTCAAGGGCAGCAGCCATGCCGAACAGCTGGCGGCGCTGAAGCTGCAATATCCCCAGCTGAGTTTTGAGGAGTCCGACGCCGAAGAGGTGGTCGACCTGCTGCGCATGGTCGACGAAGGGCAAGTCGATCTGACCCTGGTCGACTCCAACGAGCTGGCGATGAACCAGGTGTACTTCCCCAATGTACGGGTCGGCTTCGACCTTGGCGAGGCCACCAGCGTCGGCTGGGCTGTGGCACCTGGGGAAGACCACAGCCTGCTGGATGAAGCCAACGTCTTTCTCGACACGGTTAAGGAAAATGGCACCCTGCAACGCCTGAAGGAACGCTATTACGGCCACGTCGACGTGCTCGGCTATGTCGGCGCCTACACCTTCGCCAAGCACCTGCAAGAGCGCTTGCCGCGCTACGAACAGCACTTCCAGCAAGCCGCCAAACCGCTGCAGCTGGACTGGCGCCTGCTGGCCGCCATGGGTTATCAAGAGTCGCTATGGCAACCCGATGCCACCTCGAAAACCGGCGTGCGCGGCTTGATGATGCTGACGCAAAACACTGCGCAAGCCATGGGCGTGGTCAACCGTTTGGATGCCAAACAAAGCATTCGCGGCGGCGCCAAATACATCGCACAGATCAAGAAAGAGCTGCCCGAAAGCCTGCTCGAACCGGATCGCACCTGGTTCGCTCTGGCCGCTTACAACATCGGCGGCGCCCACCTGGAAGACGCCCGCAAGCTGGCCAAGGCCGAAGGGCTAAATCCCGACAAGTGGCTGGACGTAAAGAAGATGCTGCCGCGCCTGGCGCAGAAAAAATGGTTCAGTAAGACCCGCTACGGCTATGCCCGCGGCGGCGAGACCGTGCACTTTGTGCAAAACATCCGCCGCTACTACGACATCCTCACCTGGGTCACTCAGCCGCAGCTGGAAGACCGCCAGATCGCCGACAACAACCTGCACCTGCCAGGCATCAACAAGACCCCGCCGGCGGAAGTGTTAGCACCGCTGTAAAGAGGCTTTACCCACGACTGCTTGAAAACCAATTTCGCAGACTGGACGTAGGGTGGGCTTCAGCCCACCAACTCTTACCTAGAAGCGGTGGACTAAAGCCCACCCTACGCGCTGAATGCAAAACAGCTGGTGGGCAACGCTTCGCGGTTGCCCACCCTACGTTTGCTGGCGACGCATTTTAAAAAAGGCGCTTAGGGCTGCACTGCACTCATCGGCCAACACCCCACCCTCCACCAGCACTCGATGATTGAGAAAGCCCTGGGTGAAAAACTCGCCACGGCTGTGCACCACTCCGGCCTTGGGTTCGCTGGCGCCAAACACCACCCGGGCGATGCGCCCATGCACAATCAGGCCGGCGCACATGCTGCACGGCTCCAGCGTCACATACAGGGTGCAGCCCGGCAGGCGGTAATTGGCCAGCGCCTTGGCCGCGTCGCGAATGGCGACCATCTCGGCATGGGCGCTGGGGTCGTGGGTGCTGATCGGGCAATTAAAACCACGGCCAATCACCAGCCCATCCTGCACCAGCAGCGCGCCCACCGGCACTTCGCCAAGGGCGGCGCCGGCCGCCGCCAAAGCCAGGGCCTCGCGCATAAAGTGCTGGTCCTGGCTGCGGTCGATGATTTGCGGTTTTTTCATCAGTTCAATCCGCCACTTCAATCGCTGCCATCAAGCCGGTTTCCATATGGTCGATGACGTGGCAATGGAACATCCAGCTGCCCGGATTATCCGCCACCAGGGCGATGCGCGCGCTTTCGTTTTTGCCCAGCAAATAGGTGTCGGTGAAGTACGGAATCACCTGGTGGCGATTGGACGACAACACCTTGAAGCTCATGCCATGCAGGTGAATCGGGTGCTGGTACTGGGCCATATTGCGCAGCTCGAAGATATAACTCTTGCCCAGCTGCAACTTGGCGATGGGCTTGTCGGCGCAGTTTTTATTGCTGATGTCCCAGGCCTCGCCATTGATCTGCCAGTAACTGCGCGGTGCGCCATTGGCGGTGTTTTCCGACAGGCTACCGACCCATTCAAAGCTAAAGCGCAGGGTTTCGGCACTGGCCAAATCCGGCTCGCTCACCGGGTTGGCTGGCAACGCCGGCGGCCATTCGCTGCCACCGGCGATCAGCGGCTGATCAGCGGCGCGCAGAGTCGCCAGCCGCACCGGGCCGTTACGCAGGGATAACTCGCTGCCGGAGGCCGGCACTTTCAAGGCCAGATCGATGCGCATGCCTGGGCCCAGCCAGTACTCTTTGCCGAGTGGGCGCGGCGCCACCGGATTGCCATCCAAGGCATAAATCCGCGCCTCGCCATCCGGCAGGTTCAAGCGGTAGGTCAGGGTGTTGTCGACATTCAATAAACGCAGACGCACCACCTGCCCGGCCGGTAGATCGAGGGTCGGCGCATGCACGCCATTGATGCTCGACAAACGCCCCGGCGTGCCCCCGCGCGCGGCTTCACGGGGGATGCTGAACGCGCCGAATGCGCCCTGCTCATCCACATGCCAGTTCTTCAGGCACAGGGTGCGCTCATGCACGAAACCGCTGGGCTCACGCTCCTCAACGATCAAGGGGCCGACCAGACCGCGACCCAGCTGCTCGCTACTGGTGATATGCGGGTGGTACCAAAAACTGCCGGCATCCGGCACCTGGAACTGATAGTCAAAATACTCACCGGGCAGCACCGGTAACTGCGAAACGTAAGGCACGCCATCCATCGCCAGCGGCAACCGAATGCCGTGCCAATGAATGGTGGTCGGCACCGGTAAATGGTTGATAAAACGCACCCGCAGCCAGTCGCCCTGACGCACCCGCAACTCCAGACCCGGCGCTTGTCCGCCATAGGCCCAGCCCGGGGTCTGATGACCCGGTACCAGCTCGAGATCCAGGGGCGCGGCGATCAACTCATAATCATGGCTGTTGCCCGCGCGGGGCCGACCCAACCAATAACGCACGCCACCGGCGCCGGGGCCAACAACGCTAAGGCCGACCAGGCCGGCGAGAATTTGTCTGCGGGTAAATGACATGGGTACAGACACCTCTAGATAGGGGGGACGTTCTAGAACAACACGCGGGTCCCATCGGGGGAGTCAAGGTAGGCATGTAATAGCCGATCTCTGACGGACCGGCTGTTTAGAAGCTTTTAAAATCGAACAGACGACGCAGAAAAAGGGTTACTGGGCTAAGGCCAAGCAAGGCGCCCCGGAGCTTTTAAGCGCAACGTACTGCAGTACGTGAGCATTAAAAGCGAGGACGCAACGCAGCATGGCCGACGACCAGGAAGCCGTCCCGCTAACGCATCACTCCCACTCGATGGTGGCCGGTGGCTTGCTCGACACGTCGTAGGTGACGCGGGAGATGCCGTCGATCTCGTTGATGATTCGGTTAGAGACCTTCTCCAGCAGCTCGTATGGCAGGTGCGCCCAGCGAGCGGTCATGAAGTCGATGGTTTCCACCGCGCGCAGGGCCACGACCCAGGCGTAACGACGGGCATCGCCAACCACGCCAACCGACTTGACCGGCTGGAACACCACGAAGGCCTGGCTGGTCTTGTGGTACCAATCGAAGTTGTGCAGCTCTTCGATGAAGATATGGTCGGCGCGGCGCAGCAGGTCGGCGTATTCCTGCTTCACTTCACCGAGGATGCGCACGCCCAGGCCCGGGCCCGGGAACGGGTGGCGGTAGACCATGTCGTAGGGCAGGCCCAGTTCCAGGCCAATACGGCGCACTTCATCCTTGAACAGCTAGCGCAGCGGCTCGACCAGTTTCAGGTTCATCTCGTCCGGCAAGCCACCGACGTTGTGGTGTCGACCAGTTTCAGGTTCATCTCGTCCGGCAAGCCACCGACGTTGTGGTG
>Ga0156169_1160_pt1 | contig 10423 bp, 8 predicted proteins | sample RifCSPlowO2_12_FD_107822 | JGI IMG/M metagenome (GOLD analysis project Ga0156169, IMG submission 107822) | Pseudomonadales bacterium RIFCSPLOWO2_12_59_9 | reverse complement strand
TGACGCAATTTCGCGCCACCCAGCAGCTCGCTTATCAGTGTGTAGAAAGCATCGCCAAGGAGCTGCAACCGGGCATCACCGAAAAAGCCGCAGCGGCGCTGATGAAGACCTGGCTGCAGGATCATGGGGTCAAGGAGTGGTTCCACGAGCCTTTCGCCTGGTTCGGCCGGCGCACCGCCTTCGAAGGCTTCGATGGCCTGCGCCATCTGCGCGGCTTCAACCTGGCGTTCTTTCCGGGCAAAACCCAGCTGGCCGAAGGCATGCCCTTTATCCTCGATGTGGCCCCGACCCTTGGCGCCTACACCGCCGATGTCGGCTACTCAGGCAGCCTGGGCGAGAACCTAGTGATGGAGCGTCTGCTCGATGACCTGCTGGCCCATCGCGAGCTGATAGTACAGCAGGTCAAGCAACGCCTGCCGCTGGCCCAGGTCAGCCAGGCGGTCGATCGCCTCTGCGCCGAACAAGGCACCCTGCCCCGCCACAAGGCCTATCCCTTCGAGGTGCTGGCTCATAGAGTCGAGAAGCTCGGCGACCGCCAGACCAAGCTGGCACTGGCGCGCTTCGGGGTGCGCAATGTCGCCACCCTGGTCAAAAACGCCCTGGTCACCGGTCGCCGTGAAGGCTGGTCGCCACTCTGGTCCAGCCACTCGCGCTCGCAGCATCCACCGACCCCGGGCCTCTGGGCGGTGGAGCCGCACCTGGGCTTTCGCGGAGTCGGCGCCAAGTTTGAAGAATTGCTGGTAGTCACAGAAACCGATGCCTACTGGCTGGATGACGACCTGCCCCATGTGCGCCGCTGGCTGGAGCGTGGCCTGTTGACCCGCACGCCGGTGGCCGCATGAACGCGCCACAGGTTCTGCCGGTACAACCGCTGCGCGCCGAACCCTGGGTCGCCGAGCAACTGCGGGTGCAGGGCGATGGCGTCGAGCTGGCCGCCTACCGCTGGGGCAAGCGCACCGGTCCAACCCTGCTACTGGTGCATGGCTACCCGGACAACCACGAGGTCTGGCTGCCGCTGGTGCATGCGCTGGCCGCCGACTACCAAATCATCGCCTACGACGTGCGCGGCTTTGGCGCCTCGGACAAGCCCGGTAAACGCCTGGACTATCACCTGAGCAAACTGGCCAATGACTTGGAGGCGGTGATCCTGGCCACCAGCCCCAATCAGCCGGTGCATCTGGTCGCCCACGACTGGGGCTCGATCCAGAGTTGGGAGGCGGTCACCGAGCCGCGTCTGGCGCCGCTGCTGGCCTCCTACACCAGCATCTCCGGGCCCTGCCTGGATCACGTCGGCCAGTGGATGCGCGAGCGCCTGCAGCAAAAAAGCCCGAAGGCCTGGGCGCAAGTCGCCGGCCAGCTGCTCAGCTCCTGGTATATCGGCTTGTTTCACACCCCGCTGCTGCCGGAACTGCTCTGGCGTGCCGGGCTGACCAGGCTCTGGCCCAAGTACCTGCGGCGGGTCGAGGGGGTGCGCGATCCTCAGGTCAGCGCCAGCCTGGGCGCCGATGGTCGGCACGGGGTCAAGCTGTACCGCGCCAACTTTATCCGCAGCCTGCTGCAGCCGCGCCAGCGCCCCACCACAGTGCCGGTGCAGCTGATAGTGCCGAGCCTGGACCGCTATGTGCGCCCACAACTGTTCGAGCAACTCAGCCGCTGGGCGCCCCAGCTGTGGCGCCGCGAGGTGCGCGCCGGGCACTGGCAACTGCTGGCCGAACCGACGCTACTGGCCGGCTGGCTGGGCGAATTTATCGCTCACATTGACCAGGGGCAGGACAGCCCGGTGCTGCAACGGGCGCGGGTCTTGGCCAACGCCGGGCCGGATGCCGGCAAGACGGTGCTGGTGACCGGTGCCGGCGGCGGTATCGGCCGCGCCACCCTGCTGAATTTTGCCGAACGTGGCGCCTGCGTGCTGGCCGCCGACATCAACCTGGCTGCCGCCGAGCGCAGCGCTGAACTGGCCCGCGCTCTGGGCGCCGAGGCCCATGCCTATCAATTGGACGTGGGCGACAGCGCCGCCATGCAGGCCTGCGCCGACTGGGTGCAGCAACGCTTCGGCAGCCTCGACATACTGGTCAATAACGCCGGCATCGGCATGGCCGGCGCCATGCTCGACACCAGCGCCGCCGACTGGGAGCGCCTGCTGCGGGTCAACTTGTGGAGCGTGATCGACGGTTGCCGGCTGTTCGCCCGGCAGATGCGGGATGCAGGCAAGGGCGGCCATATAGTCAATATCGCCTCGGCCGCGGCCTTCGTACCGTCGCGCAACTACGCGGCCTACGCCACCAGCAAGGCCGCGGTGCTGATGCTCAGCGAATGCCTGCGGGCCGAACTGGCCGACCAGGGGATTGGCGTCACCGCCGTATGCCCGGGCCTGGTCAATACCGGGATCATCCAGGCCACCCGCTTCCATGGCTTAAGCCCTGAAGCCGAAGCCAAGCAAAAAGCCCGCGCCCAGCGTCTGTACCAGCGCCGCAACCTCAGCCCCGAGACCGTCGCCAAGCAGCTGATCCGCGCCATCGAACGCAACCGTGCGGTCATCGCCGTCGGCAGCGAAGCCCACCTGAGCGTCGCTCAGTGGCGCTTCGCCCCCTGGCTGTCGCGCCTGCTGGCCCGCCTGAACCTGGCCGCCTAACGAGGAGAATCCCCATGAGCAAAAAAGCCCAACAGCCGCAAGAACCGCAACAACGCCTGCCACAACGCAAGGTGCGCTTCGACTTTAAAGACACCCCGCTGCACTGGGTGCCAAACGAGCCTGAGGCCTCGCACATCATGAACACCCTGCACATCCTGCTGCCGGCCGGCGAGTTCTGGTTCTGCCGGGTCTATAACCAGGCGGTCAAGCAGGTCACCGACCCTGAACTGCGCGAAGAGGTGCGCGGTTTTATCCGCCAGGAGGCGCAGCACGCCCGCGCCCACGACAGCGCCCTGACGCCCTATCTGCTGCGCCATGGCATCGATCCAAAGCCCTACACCCAGCGCCTCGACTGGCTGTTCGAGAAAGCCCTGGGCGATCATCCGCTGGGGGAAAACGCCCTGAGCCACTGGCTGCAAACCTGGTGGCTGCGCCAGCGGGTCGGGCTGATCGCCGCCGTGGAGCACTTCACCTGCGTGCTCGGCGACTGGATCATCACCACCCGCAGCCTGGATGACGCCGACCCGGTGATGCTCGACCTGCTGCGCTGGCACGGCGCCGAGGAAATCGAACACCGCTGCGTCGCCCACGACCTGCACGTGCACCTGGGCGGCAGCCTGCTAGCGCGCTGGCTGTATATGCTGATCGCCACGCCGATGCTGATGTTCCTGTTCAGCAGCGGCTCGCAGATGATGATGCGCCAGGACCCACGGACCCGTTACAGCCGGGGCTTTCTCAGCCTCTGGGCGGCGCTGGGTAAGCGCGACCTGCTGCCGCCCCTGGCCGGCGTCGGCCGGGCGGTGCTGCGCTACTTCGTGCCGAGCTTCCACCCGCGCAGTGAGGGCAATATCGCCGTGGCCGAGGCCTACCTGCAGCAATCCCCGGCGGCGCAACGGGCGGCGGCGCAAGCCCTGCCGAGCTGACCGCGATATGTTTCCAGCCGCTCACCGGCGGCTGGAAACACGGCCTTACTGGCGCAGAGCACAGCCTAAAACATCCGCAAATAGCCAATTGAAATACGATTCTTGCGCTGTTTACCCAAACATACCCAATAGATCATCAGCCCCAGAACGCAGCACCAGCGCTTGGCGACGCCACCACCGAAGCCCGTGATCGAATTACGCCCCTTCCAATCCCTCGGCCATGCCAGCCCGGCAGGCTGAATGCCTACCATCACGTCTCGTTCGCCGAGTCCCCAAGGGCTAACGGGGAATGGTCGACCTGGCCTGAGCAACGCGTTGATCTCAAGCAGGCCCGCAGGCCAACCAGGGCGCTAAACTCAGGCAGTGTCAAAACGTAGCGAGCGAAAGTTAGTGCGACTCCCGCGCCGAACGGGCTAGCTGCATTTCCCACATCCATGTGGGTCACAAGGCGAAGTCAGCGAGGACGCGGACGACTGCATGGATGCAGGAGGTAGAGCGACGCAGGATGCCAAAGCCGAGTTTACGAGTTGTAAATGAGCAGGCCGAGCCTGTTTTTAACGCCGCATAACCGAGCGCAGTAGTTTTCACACAGCCTGAAACTGAGTGCAGTTGTCACTGCCAAGGATGCCCCATGCCCGCCACGTTGGAACTGTTGCTGAACTTTGCCACGGCCTTGGCCGTCGGTCTGTTGATAGGCACCGAGCGGAGCTGGAGCGCCCGCGACACCGAAGATAACCGCCTGATTGGCGGTATTCGCACCTTTGGCCTGAGCGGCTTGCTTGGCGGCCTGGCCGCCCTGCTCGGCGCCCAATACGGTCTGAATGCCTGGATCGGCATCACGCTGATCTTCGGCCTGCTGGTGATCGCCGGCTACCTGGGCGAGCAACGCCACACCGGCGACCTAGGTCTGACCAGCCCCATCGCCCTGCTGCTGACTTTTCTGCTCGGCAGCCTGGCCCTTAGCGAGCAACGCATTCTGGCCGCCGCCTGCGCGGTGGTGATCGCTCTGCTACTGAGTCTCAAGCAACCGCTGCACAGCGCCTTGCACAAACTCTCGGCCGCGGAAGTTTCCGGGGCGCTGCAGTTGCTGTTTATCTCCCTGGTGTTGCTGCCGGTGCTGCCCAACCAGGGCTATGGCCCGTGGCAGGCGTTCAATCCTTATGCCACCTGGTGGATGGTGGTGCTGATCGCCGCCATTGGCTTTGCCGCCTACGTTGCCATCCGCCTGATCGGTCCACGCAAAGGCTTGCTGGTGACGGCGCTGCTCGGCGGCATGGTCTCCTCCACCGCCATGACCATCACCCTGGCGCGCCTGCATCAAGGCGGCAAACTGCCGGCTATGCTGGCTTGCGGCTTGCTCGCCACCTCGGCGTTGATGTTCCCGCGGGTACTGCTGGAGGTGAGCCTGGTCAACCCGGCGCTGCTCGCTCAACTGATCTGGCCATTGGCGGTGAGCGCCTTGATTTACGCCGCCGGCGCGCTGTTTTATTTTCGCCGCGCAGGCAGCGAACCCGAGGGCAACGCCGAACCGCTGCTGAAAAACCCTTTCGAGCTGGCTCCGGCCCTGCGCTTCGCCGCGCTACTGGTGTTAATTGCCTTTATGGTCGAGGCTGCCCAGAGCTGGCTGGGCGATGTCGGCGTCTACTTGGTCGCGTTGCTGTCCGGCCTGAGCGACGTCGACGCCATCACCCTGTCACTGGCACGCAATGCCCATGGCGCGCTCAACGGCCAGGTAGCGGTGCAAGGAATTTATCTGGCGGCCTTTAGCAACAGCCTGGCCAAAGGCTTGCTGATCCTGCTGATCAGCGGTCGCCAGCTCGCCCTGTACACCCTGCCGATTATGGCGGCCGGACTCCTGGCGGGGCTGGCGACCCTTTGGCTAATTTAAGGCTATGTCCCAGTTACGTGTTGCAGACCCTGTTTTGTAGGGTGGGCTTTAGCCCACCAGCGCGGAATAAAGGCCTCGGTGGGCTAAAGCCCGCCCTACGTTTTGCACCCAGCACCCAACTGATTAAGCCGGCCAAGAGCTACGCCGGCTTAATCGTCCAACTCATCCAGCAAGGCTTCGCCACCGGCCCGCTCAAGCAGCTCGGCGGGCAGGCTTTTGCTGGCGCGGGCACCCAGTTGTTTGAGGTTCTCCACCCGTGCGACCAGATTACCGCGACCGTCGACCAGCTTGTTGCGGGCGGCGGCGTAGGCCTTATCCAGCTGTTGCACGCGGCTGCCCAGTTCATCCAAATCGACTACAAAGGCGACAAATTTGTCGTACAGGGCGCCGGCCCGCTCGGCGATTTCCCGCGCATTCAGGCTTTGTCGCTCCTGGCGCCACAAGCTGTCGATCACCCGCAGGGTGGCCAGCAGCGTGGTCGGGCTGACGATGACGATGTGCTGGGCATAGGCCTCTTGGAACAAGCCCGGATCGGCCTGTAGCGCCGCGGCAAAGGCCGCCTCAATCGGCACAAACAGCAAGACGAAATCCAGGCTGTGCAAACCTTCCAGCCGCTGGTAATCCTTCAGCGAGAGGCCCTTGAGGTGACTGCGCAGCGACAACACATGCTGTTTGAGGGCCAAGGCGCGGCCGGCCTCGTCTTCGCTGACGATCATCGCTTGATAGGCGGTCAGGCTGACCTTGGCATCGATCACCACCTGCTTGTCGCCGGGCAACTGGATGATCACATCCGGCTGAAAGCGCTGACCGTCGGCGCTGGTCAGGCTGACTTGGGTCAGGTACTCGCGGCCCTTGGTTAATCCTGCGTGTTCGAGCACCTGCTCCAGCACCAACTCACCCCAGTTGCCCTGGATTTTCTGGCCCTTGAGGGCGCGGGTCAGGTTGGTGGCTTCATCGCCCAGACGCTGGTTAAGCTGCTGCAGGCGCTGCAACTCTTTACTCAGGGAGAAACGCTCGCGGGCCTCCAGCTGGTAACTCTCCTCGACGCGCTTCTCGAAGGACTGAATGCGTTCCTTGAGCGGGTCGAGCAATTGCCCGAGGCGCTGCTGACTGGTTTCGGCGAAGCGCTGCTCGCGCTCATCGAAGATCTTCCCGGCCAGCTCGGCGAACTGCGCCCGCAGCTCATCCCGTGAACCCTGCAAATCGGCCAGGCGTTGCTGATGGCTGTCTTGTTGTTCGCGCAATTCGGCAGCCAGACCTGCACGTTCGGCATCCAGGCGGCGCAGCTCGGCGTCTTTCTGTGCGCTGCTCTGGCTGCATTGCTGGGCCACGTCCCGGGCGCTGTCGTTCTCCAGCAACAGCAACTCGCTTTCCCGTCGGGCCACCGCCAGCTCGGCCTGCAACTGCGCCTGACTGCCGCGCAGTTGCAGGGTCTCGGCGCGGCTGTCGTCGAGTTGCGCGCTCAAACCATCTTGCGCCAACAGGGCGGTGCTCAAGCGCTCATCCAGCAGCAGGCGCTCTTGGCGCAAGAGTTGCCCACGCTGTTGCAGCTGCCAGAGCAAAAACAGCAGGGGCAGCGCTGCCAGCGCCAGACCAAGCAGCAGATTGGGTAAATCGATAGGCATGCGCCGACTCCAGTAAAAGCGGCGATCAGTATACCCAGCCCGCCGGTAGCGCGAGTTGCAGTTAGGCCGCGCTTTTTGAGTGGAAAAGGTGCTGAAAAAATACGCTTTTAACCGATAAAAACCCTTGCAAAAAAAACCGAGGGCAACCTAGAGCGGGCGCTCAGGACAATCCACAGATTCTGTGGATAACTCAGTGGGTAAGTTCTGCAGAAGTTGCTAAAAAGCCGTACTGGCGGGCCCTTGAGTCAATCTGATCACTTTTTGACCATCAAAAAAAATCTATACGAATCAAGCACTTAAAAAGTCAATTAGAAAAACACCGGGTTTTCCGCGACTTTGCGTCACGGCCCGCCAGAGCGCCTCGCAATTGTGCACAACTCTTCGACGTCAACCCCGCAAGTGCGTCTTTTCAGCGCATTGGCGAAGTTTTTTCACGGCTAAAAGCCCACGCAGGCCGGCCCAGACACGACGCCCGCCGGGCTGCCTAAAAGCCGCCGCTCAAGCACGTTTTAATCCGGCATTTAGCCGTGATGAGGCCCGTCAACCTGGGGGTTAAACAACTGACTGATTCAACCCGGCAGCGCACCAAAGCTGCGCGGCGCCGCGCGGCCTGACAGATGCGTTATCCTGCACAGCCACCCTCGCCTACCACCGCCATGAATAAAGCCCTGCTTCAGCAACGCATCCTCGAACAGCTCGGCAGCGATTTGCAGATCGCCCAGCGCGCCGCACAAACGGCCTATGAGGCCGCCACCGACAAAGCCAATATTGCCGAGAACAAATACGACACCTTAGGCCTTGAGGCTTCCTACCTCGCCGCCGGACAGGCGCGACGGTTGGCGGAAATCCAGCAAGCGCTGCTGGCCTTGCAGCAGTTGCCGCTCAGCGACTTTGATCCGCAACGCGGTATTCAGCTGGGTGCCTTGGTGCTGTTGGCCGACGCCGCCGACCAGCGCCGTTGGCTGCTGCTGGCACCGGATGCTGCCGGGTTGAAAATCATCGATGGCGAGCGGGAGATCATGCTGATTACCCCGCACTCCCCCATCGGCCAGCGCCTGCTTGGGCAAGCGCCCGGCGCTGAGTTCGAGCTAAAGGTTGCCACAACCAGGTGCAGCAGTTTGAGGTGTTGCAGGTGCTCTGAGCCGCAGTGCGACACTCAACATAAATCCCACGCATAAAAAAACGCCCCGCAGGGCGTTTTTGTTCACTCAAACAGTTACTGAGTCACTGGCGCCTGTTGCACCAGCACCAGCTGACCGTCTTTGTTGACGGGGATCTGCGCGCCCGGATCACGGTCCATGCGCACCTGATTGACCAAGCCGTTGAGCTGATACTTCACATCGTAACCCACCACTTTCTCGCTGCTGTCGGTCACTGTGCTGCAACGGGTTTCGGTGGTGGTGTAAGTGTCACCTTCCTGCATATTGCCCTGCACCTGGTTGCCGGCATAACCACCGGCAGCCGCGCCGGCGACCGTGGCAATTTTCTTACCGGTACCGCCACCGACCTGATTACCGAGTAAACCACCGGCCAGAGCACCGATTACCGTACCGGCAATTTTATGCTCGTCCTGTACCGGCTTACGCTTGGTCAGGGTGACCTCTTTGCAGACCTGCCGAGGCGTTTTAATGGTTTCTGTCACCGGCTGAACCGCCAACACTTGCGCGTATTCAGGACCGCTCTTGAGCACGCTGTAGGTCGCCACCGCACCGCCGGCAGTCACACCAACCGCACCCAGTACCGCACCAATCAGCATTGATTTGTTCACTTGAAACTCCTGCCGTTCAGGTAAAGAGGCATCAACGCCCCCACTTGTAGAATTGGACTGAGCCGCCGGCGCCGAGTTCAGCGCCGCCCGCCTCATTTAGTGCAATTCGCGAGCAGCATCACACTGGATCAGGGACGCTCATCGGCGTCTTCAACCACCGCCGGCGGCATCAGGTCTTCGGAACTCAGGCTGAGCCAGATCAGGGTCACGTTGGCGATATAGATCGACGAGTAGGTACCCGCCAACACGCCAACAAACAGCGCAATGGAGAAGCCATAGAGACTGTCACCGCCAAACATCAGCAAGGCGAGAATCGCCAGCAAGGTCGACAGCGAGGTCGCCACGGTACGCAGCAAGGTTTGCGTGGTGGAGATGTTGACGTTCTCGATCAGACTGGCCTTGCGCAGCACCCGGAAGTTCTCGCGCACCCGGTCGAAGACCACGATGGTGTCGTTCAGTGAGTAACCGATCATCGCCAACACCGCCGCCAGCACCGTCAGGTCGAAGGTGATCTGAAACAGCGAGAGGAAACCCATGGTCATGATAACGTCGTGCACCAAGGAGGCGATGGCACCGACCGCGAACTTCCACTGGAAGCGAAAGGCCAGGTACAGCATGACGCCGCCCAAGGCCAGCAACATGCCGATACCGCCCTGGTCGCGCAGCTCTTCGCCGACTTGCGGGCCAACGAACTCAGCCCGCTTAACTTCGGCAGGGTTACTCGCATCGGCCAGCAGCAGCGCCGCCGCGATGCGATTGCCCAGCTGCGGATCATCACCCGGCATGCGTACCAACACGTCGGTGCTGGCACCGAAACTCTGCACCACGGCATCTTCATAACCCGCTTTTTCGAGCTGAGTGCGGACCTGATTAAGATCGGCCGGCTTCTCGTAGGTCAATTCGATCAGGGTACCGCCGGTGAAATCCAGCCCCCAGTTCAAGCCCTTGTAATACCAACTGCCCAGTGCCAACACGGTCAGCAGCATGGTCATGGCGAACGCAACATTGCGCACGCCCATAAAATTAATCGTACGTAGCATGATTACCCCTTAAATCCACAATTTCTTGTAGTCACGGCCGCCGAAAATCAGATTAATCATGCCGCGAGTCACCATGATCGCGGTGAACATCGAGGTGAAGATACCCAGTGACATGGTCACCGCGAAGCCTTTCACCGGCCCAGTGCCCATGGCGAACAAGATGCCGCCGACCAGCAAGGTGGTCAGGTTGGAGTCGATGATCGCGGTAAAGGCCCGGTCAAAACCTTCATTGATCGCCCGCTGCACGCTCATCCCAGCGGCCAGCTCTTCGCGGATCCGCGAGAAGATCAGCACGTTGGCGTCCACCGCCATGCCCATGGTCAGGACTATACCGGCGATGCCTGGCAGCGTCAGGGTCGCACCCAGCCATGACATCAGCGCCAGCAGCATGACCATGTTCAGGCTCAGCGCCACTGTGGCCAATATGCCGAAGAAGCGATAAATGCCCAGAATCAGCAGCGACACAAAGAGCATGCCCCACAGCGAAGCATCTATGCCCTTGACGATGTTATCGGCACCCAGGCTTGGGCCAACGGTGCGTTCTTCG
>Ga0156169_1273_pt2 | contig 10483 bp, 7 predicted proteins | sample RifCSPlowO2_12_FD_107822 | JGI IMG/M metagenome (GOLD analysis project Ga0156169, IMG submission 107822) | Pseudomonadales bacterium RIFCSPLOWO2_12_59_9 | reverse complement strand
CAGGCAAGGCGGTGACGCATGCGTGCCTGCACACTCAGATAACTGTCGCCTTCATCTTTGAGGCGCCGCTGCAGGGTGCGAGGGTGCAAGTTCAAGCGCTCGGCCATGTCCTCGACGCCCAGCGCAAGCAACTCGGGCTCCCGGGCGAGCAGGTTTTCGATTTCCGCAGCCACGCCCTGCCGACGTGCTTCGCGCCCAAGCCGCTGCTCGGCCAGAAACTGCGCCTGTTCGTGCAGTGCGGGAAAGGCGCCTTCCAGGGGATGATCGAGCAGGTGACGTTCGAACCGCAGGGCATCCACCGGCGCATGGAAGTGGACGGGCACACCGAAAAAGGCCTCCAGCTTGTCAGCCTGAGGAATCGGGGGGCCCTTGAGTTCGATCCCGATGAAGCCTGACTCGGTCCCCTGCAAGGTGCGCCCAAACTTGCGGATACACGCCAAGGTGGCATGGATGACCAGGTGCAGCGGCAAAGCGTGGGCGACCAGCTTTTGCATCGGCAGGTCAAAGGCAATACAGACGCGCGCTTCGTCGCCTTCTTCCTTGACCTCGATCGTCAGCCACGGCAAGACCATCAGGCGGGCCAGATCGGCCGCACGCAAAGCATCGCGCAGGCTGGCGCTGGTGGTCAGCAGGGTTTCAAACTCGGGCAGGGACTCAAACGCGAAGGTGTCACCCAGGACCAGCGGGAAGTACTGATCGGGTGACAGGGCGACGCACTGCTCGAGCAGCGAGATGAGCTGCAACGGAGAGACGCGTGCATCCTCCAGCCGGATCAGGTCAATCTTGATGCCGGCTTCTTTGAAGAGGGGCTGAACGTTGAAGCCGCACTTGGTGGCAGCCTTGATCCATGCGGAGAGCATGAACAAGGGAATGGGCTTGATGCCCATGGCTTCCAGGACGGCAGGAGGAGGCAGAGGGATACGCATGGACGAAATCGGCACACCCACATCAAGGTGTGCCGAAGTCTAACCACAATGACAGGCCTTGCCTGCGAGGGTTCACCGCAGCATGGCCGCGCGCATCAGCTCACTGGCCTCCACCGGATTGCGGTGCAGATTGAAGCCGGCCAGCCACTCGGCGTAGCCAGGCTGATCGGTTTCCTGCCAGGGGTGATAGCCCGGCTTGTAATACTGGACGTAGTGCTTGTGGGTGGGCCACAGGAAACCACCGGGCTTGAGCAGCCAGTGAAGTCCCTTGACGTTGAGCTTGATCCGGTCCCAGAAGCTGAACCCGTCTTCCTTCAACATGCGGTTGGCGAACTTGAAGATCACGCGCGGGAACATGACGGTGGCGTGGACCAGGGCCGTGACACGGCGCAGGTAGCCCACCTTGGCGTAGTCGATCATGACGTCGTAAGCCACGCCCTTGTGCTCCACCTCTTCGATGGCGTGCCAGGCGTACAAGGCGCGCACATTGGGGTGGGCCTCACCCAGGATGTCGCGCTCATCGAACATGGCATGCGCGCCCAGGGCGGTCAGGTGCTCCAAGGCTCCAGTGATGGCCAGGGTGTACTGGCGGCTGAAGCGGCTGCGGTACTTCGTGAACAGCAGGTTGTCGAGCCAGCCGATCATCTCGTCCACCGGCATGCCTTGCTTGCGCAGCAACTCGTTGTACTGGTTGTGCACCATGCTGTGCTGGGCTTCCTGCCGGTTGAAGTCCTTGATGTCTTGCAGCAGCTTGGGGTCGTGCACCTGATCGCGGTAGTCACGCACGGTCACCATGAAGAACTTCTCGCCGGGCGGGAAGATCAGGGACATGGCGTCGAAGAAGCGGGTGCGGAACGGGTCGCCGCCGAACCAGTACTTCGGGATGCTATCGTCAAGCCCGAAGTCCAGCTTCTCACGGGGCACGATCGGGTGTTGCTTGTCGGTCTGGTGGGCCATCTGTCGTCCTCGTCGGTGTATCCAGAATAGACCCATGGTACGAACTCCCCTGCCCGCACAACAGGATGCGGGGTGACAGGAGGGTTTCGTGCGCGACATCTTCACATGGGTGTTTCCACCCAAGACAGCAAAAAGGGCTCCCGAAGGAGCCCCATGCCGTGCTTGCCCAATCACAGACGGGGTCAGAGACGCTCGGTCACCCAGGCCTGGACGCTGGCCAGCGCGCTTGGCAAAGCCGCCGGCTCGGTGCCACCGGCCATGGCCATGTCGGGCTTGCCGCCGCCCTTGCCGCCCACTTGCTGGGCGACAAAGTTGACCAGCTCGCCAGCCTTGACCTTGCCGGTGCTGTCGGCCGTCACGCCCGCAGCGATCTGGACCTTGCCACCGTCCACCGCGGCGAGCACGATGACCGCGGTCTTGAGCTTGTCCTTGAGCTTGTCCATGGTCTCGCGCAAGGTCTTGGCGTCGGCGCCCTCCAGGGTCGCGGCCAGCACCTTGACGCCCTTGATGTCGGCGGCCTGGGTCATCAGCTCGTCGCCCTGGCTGGAGGCCAGCTTGCCCTTGAGGGCGGCGATTTCCTTTTCCAGGGCGCGGATCTGCTCCTGCGCGGCGGCCACGCGAGCCGGTACCTCGTGTGGGGTGGACTTGAGCAAGGCAGCCACGCCGTCCAGGGTGGTTTCCAGGTTCTGCGTGTAGGCCAGGGCGTTGGCGCCCGTGATGGCTTCGACACGGCGCACGCCAGCGGCCACGCCGCCTTCGGCCACGATCTTGAACAGACCGATGTCACCAGTGCGCTGCACGTGGGTGCCGCCACACAGTTCCTTGGACGAGCCGATGCTCAGGACGCGCACGGTTTCACCGTACTTCTCACCGAACAGCATCATGGCGCCCGACTTCTGTGCGTCGTCCAGTGCCATCACCTGAGCCTGGGCTTCGGCGTTGAGCAGGACCTCGGCGTTCACCAGCTCTTCCACTTCGCGAATTTGCTCGGCGGTCAGCGGTGCGTTGTGGGCGAAGTCGAAGCGGGTGCGGTCGGCCGTGACCTGAGAGCCCTTTTGCTGCACGTGGTCGCCCAGCACTTCGCGCAAGGCCTTGTGCATCAGGTGGGTGGCGCTGTGGTTGCGCACGGTCTTGGCGCGCACGTCGGCATCGACCTTGGCGTTGAGCTTGTCGCCCACCTTGATGCTGCCTTCGACCACGCGGCCGTGGTGGCCGAACACGTCGGCCTGGATCTTTTGCGTATCTTCGACGACGACGCGGCTGGTGGCGTTGCGCAGGTCACCGCTGTCGCCACACTGGCCGCCGGATTCGGCGTAGAACGGTGTGTGGTCCAGCACGATGACGGCGTCGTCACCAGCCTGGGCTTCTTGCACCGAGGCGCCGTCCACATAGATGGCAGTCACGTTGGCGGCGTCCACCGTCAGGTGTTCGTAGCCGTGGAAGCCGGTGGGCACACCCGAGTATTCGAGGCCTGTGGCCATCTTGAACTTGCCGGCCGCACGGGCCTGCTCGCGCTGGTGGGCCATGGCGGCGTCGAAGCCGGCCTGGTCCACGGTCACATCGCGCTCACGGCACACGTCGGCGGTCAGGTCGACCGGGAAGCCGTAGGTGTCGTGCAGCTTGAAGGCGGTTTCGCCGTCAATTTGCTTGGAACCCGAGGCCAGCGCGCCTTCCAGGATTTCCATGCCGTGGGCAATGGTCTGGAAGAAGCGCTCTTCTTCGGTCTTGAGGACCTCGGTGATGCGCTTTTCGTTCTGGCGCAGCTCGGGGTAGGCCTCGCCCATTTGCGCGACCAGGGCCGACACCAGCTTGTGGAAGAACGGGGTGCGGGCGCCCAGCTTGTAGCCGTGACGGATGGCGCGGCGGGTGATGCGGCGCAGCACGTAGCCACGGCCTTCGTTGCTGGGGATGACGCCATCGGCGACCGTGAACGAGCAGGCGCGGATGTGGTCGGCAATGACCTTCAGGCTGGGGCTGGCGGCGTCGCAGCCGACACCTTCGACGCCCGTGGCCGCCGAAGCACCACCGGCTGCATCCACGGCGGTCTTGGCCGCGGCCAGCAGGGCCTGGAACAGGTCGATTTCGTAGTTGCTGTGCTTGCCTTGCAGCACGGTGGCAATGCGCTCCAGGCCCATGCCGGTGTCCACCGAGGGCTTGGGCAGCGGGTGCATCACGCCGTCTTCGGTGCGGTTGAACTGCATGAAGACGTTGTTCCAGATCTCGATATAACGGTCGCCGTCTTCTTCTGGCGAACCCGGCGGGCCGCCCCAGATATGTTCGCCGTGGTCGAAGAAAATTTCGGTGCAGGGCCCGCACGGGCCGGTGTCACCCATGGCCCAGAAGTTATCCGAGGCGTAAGGCGCGCCTTTGTTGTCGCCAATGCGCACCATGCGCTCAGCCGGCACGCCAATCTCTTGGGTCCAGATGTCGTAGGCCTCGTTATCGCTGGCGTAAACCGTAACCCAGAGTTTTTCTTTGGGCAGATTCAACCACTTATCCGAGGTCAGAAAGGTCCAGGCGTAGTTGATCGCATCGCGCTTGAAATAATCGCCAAAGCTGAAGTTGCCGAGCATTTCAAAAAAGGTGTGGTGGCGCGCGGTGTAGCCGACGTTTTCCAGGTCGTTGTGCTTGCCGCCGGCACGCACGCATTTCTGGCTGGAAGTGGCGCGGGTGTAGGCGCGTTTTTCCAGGCCAAGAAAGCAATCTTTGAACTGATTCATCCCGGCATTGGTAAACAACAAGGTCGGGTCATTGGCTGGGATCAGCGAGCTGGAAGCAACACGGGTGTGCCCCTGCTCCTCGAAGAAGCGAAGGAAGGCTTCACGGATTTCTGCGCTTTTCATAGGTTCGTCCACGGAAACTGCGGCCACAAATTGCCGGCAAAGGCCCGCATTATATAGACCGAGCGCCCTGGGGATAACCTGTTTATGCAGAGAATCGCGCGATTGAGCTGCTGTGGATCAATCGACGCTGACGGGAACCACTAAAAGTCCGGCGCGCAGGCCGTTTTTGACCTTGGGATTGGGGAAGATAATCCGCGCGCCTGGCTCTTCGATGATCCAGCGGGTGCCGGCAATATCCTCGGCCAACAGGTAGCCGAGTGGCAGCTCACTGAAGTTTTCGACATCGGCGGGCAGGTGCAAGCGAAACGCGTCGCTGTGCTTGATCACCTCGCGCGCCACCTGAAACAGCTGCAGAACATCCAGCACCTGTCCATCCAACGAGGCTTCGGTGCCTTCAATCAAACTTTGCAGGTGATCTTCGAGCTGCTGCAGATTGACCCCTTTATTTTGCCCAAAGGGCCGTGCCTTACCCAGCTCAAGGGTGAAGGCCTCTGCATCGAGACAGGCATAGGTGTAGGAACTGAAGGTGATGCCGACCTTGCTTTGCAGCAACACCGCCGTGATGCCGGCCGCTTGTAAGCGCGCCAGTTCCAGGCGCGAATGCAGCCGTTCAGGGCTGTAGGGGTAAAGCGCAAACTGTTCAATTTGCGAACCGCGAATGGCCGTGTGCATGTCGTAATGCAAACGGGTACGTCCCGGCTGACTGAAAAAATTCGCCGCCAGGCGTTCTAACTCGCAGGCACGCAGCGCCTCATAACCACTGGCATCGGCGTGCCGGCCATTGAACAGACGATTGATGTCTTGATCGATAAAACGCTCGCCGCGGCGCATGGCCGGTGGATTACCGAGCAAAAATAACAAGCGCACCCGCGGCTTGAAGTGCCCGCCGGCAATGCTTTGCAGCAGGCTGTCGAGCAGCTCAATGGGCGCCGTTTCGTTGCCGTGGATACCCGCCGACAGCAACAGATCAAAACCGTCGTCATCGCTGGCCGGCGGCGTCACTTCCAGCGCGCCCTCGGCCAGCCAGTGCAGGCGTACACCGGCTTGGGTCAGCTGGATTTTTTCAGCCGGCTCGCGACCAGCCAGAGTCAGTTCAAGCAACCTACCGAGAGCGAGCATGGGCGTTCCTTGTGCTTAAACAGCGACTCAGTGATCGTGATTGCAATCCGGGCCGTGCACATGACCCTCGTCATCCGCCTCGACCGGTTCCATCTCCAACTGCAGGCTGACCAAGTTGGTCGCCAGCGGTCGCATTAACAGATTAGCGTATTCGGTGTCGCCTTCCTCAACATCGACGCCGATCAGCAACTGACCATTGCCAGCTTGCTGAATCCAGATTTCCTTGCCTTGCCAGATCACCGCAAAACGCGTGCAGGAGGTTTCCAGCTGGGTGCCATCGGTGTCTTCGAGAATCAGTTGCAGGGCATCGCTCATAAAAACTCCAGTTGCTAAATCACAGGTGCCAAGCTCACGGAACAAGCTCGAGACTGAGACTTGCCGACCGCCGCTTAAGCCAGTTGAAAAGGGTAAACCGAGCCTAGTTTAAGGATCTGAGTCAATTGATCCAAGGCCGTGCGACATTCATTCAGTAATAGCGGGTCGGCCAGATCGGCATCTACCAAGCGATCACGGTAATGCTGATCGACCCAAGCGTTGAGTGTGGCATACAGCTCAGCCGTCATAACAACCCCCGGATTGACCGCCGCCAACTCGCGTTGGTTCAACGCCACGCGCAAGCGCAAACAGGCTGGGCCGCCGCCGTTTTGCATGCTTTGCTTGAGGTCAAACACCTGCACCTCGGCAATCGCACCTTTGCTCGCGGTGAGCTGCTGCAGATAGCTCCAGACCCGCGGGTTATTGCGACACTCCTCCGGCACTATCAGCAACATGCTGCCGTCGGTGCGAGTCAGCAACTGGCTGTTAAACAGATAGGACTTCACCGCATCTTCGACAGTGACCTGCTCACGCGGCACGCAGATGGCATTGAACTGACCACCCCGGGCGGCCAGCTTTGCCTGCAACTCGGCCATCACCTGTTCGCTGTGCAAGAAGGCGTCTTGGTGATGGAACATCACCTCGCCATTGCCGACGGCAATCACATCGTTGTGAAACACGCCCTGATCGATCACCGCCGGATTCTGCTGGGCGTACACCACACCCGCCTCGCTCAAGCCATGCAAGCGCGCCACGGCCTGGCTGGCTTCCAGGGTTTGCCGCGCCGGGTAGCGTTGCGGCGCCGGGAAGCGACTGTCGAAAGCGCTGCGCCCGAACACGAAAAACTCCACGCCGGCTTCGCCATAACTTTGGCAAAAACGCGTGTGGTTGGCCGCGCCTTCGTCACCAAACTGGCTGACTGCCGGCAACGCGGCGTGATGGGCAAAGTGTTCGGTGTTATTGAACATCGCCGCCAGCACCCGGCTGGTGGTTGGGTGTTCGATGGAGCGATGAAACTTGCAATTGAGGTTGGCGGCGGTGAAATGCACCCGGCCATCCTCAGTGTCGGCACTCGGGCTGACGGTGCAGGCATTGGCCGTCCACATGCTCGAAGCCGAGCTGCACGCAGCCAACAAAGGCATAGCCTCTTTCGCCGCTTTGGCGATCACCTGCGCATCGCTGCCGCCAAAACCCAAGCTGCGCAGCGAGGCTACATCCGGGCGCTCCTGCGGGGCCAGCACGCCCTGCTGGAAACCCATGTCCATCAGCGCTTTCATCTTCGCCAGGCCTTGCTTGGCGGCCTCCTTGGGATTGGAGCCCTGCTGACTGTTGCTCTGCGAAGCCACGTTGCCGTAGGACAGCCCACCGTAGTTGTGTGTCGGCCCGACCAAGCCGTCAAAATTCATCTCAAAAGAGTTGCTCACATTGACACTCCCGGCGTCAGGGTTGCAGGCAGGCTTAGGGTTGCGCATTCCAACGAAGCGACTGGGTAGGCGCAGTAATCGGCCGCGTAGTAGGCGCTGGCACGATGATTACCCGAGGCGCCAACACCGCCGAAGGGCGCACTGCTGGCGGCGCCGGTGAGCTGCTTGTTCCAGTTGACGATACCGGCGCGGCTCTGCAGCCAGAACTGCTGATAACGCTCGGCCGAGTCCGACAGCAGCCCGGCGGCCAAGCCAAATTGGGTGGCATTGGCCTCGGCGATGGCGGCGTCGAAGTCGCTGTAGCGGATCACCTGTAGCAATGGCCCGAAGAACTCTTCATCCGGGCGATTGCTCACGGCGGTGACATCGATAATCCCCGGTGTGAGCAAGGCCGCCGTGGCTTGCGGCTGAGTCATGGTCAGCAATGCGGTCGCGCCCTTGGCCAGCAACTGCTGTTGCGCCGTAAGCAGATGCTCGGCGGCGCCCAGGGAAATCACCGAGCCCATAAATGGCGCCGGAGTCGCATCGAAGGCACCGACTTGAATATTCGACGCCACCGCAACCAAGCGTGCCAGCAAAGCATCGCCCCACTCGCCCTGCGGCACCAGTAAGCGGCGTGCGCAGGTGCAACGCTGGCCGGCGCTGATAAAGGCCGATTGAATAATGGTGTAAACCGCCGCATCCAGATCCGCGACCTGATCGACCACCAGCGGATTATTGCCGCCCATTTCCAGCGCCAGGATTTTATCTGGGCGGCCGGCAAACTGCTTATGCAGCAAATTGCCGGTGCCGCTGGAGCCGGTGAAAAACAAACCATCGATGCCGCTATCGGCAGCCAGCGCCACACCGGTTTCCCGCGCGCCCTGTAACAGGTTGAGCACGCCCGCCGGCAAGCCGGCTTCGATCCAGCACTTGACTGTCAGCTCGGCGACTTTGGGAGTCAGCTCGCTCGGCTTGAAAATCACCGCATTGCCAGCCAGCAACGCCGGCACTATATGACCGTTAGGCAAATGGCCGGGAAAGTTGTAGGGGCCGAATACCGCCACCACGCCATGCGGCTTGTGCCGCAGCACAGCGGTGGCATCGGCCAGCGGGCCGCTCTTCTCGCCGGTGCGCTCGCGATAGCTTTGGATCGAAATAGCAACCTTATTAACCATGCTGGTGACTTCGGTGGCCGACTCCCAGAGTGGCTTGCCGGTCTCTTCACCAATGCACTGCGCCAGTTCATCGGCATGGGCTTTCAGGCTGGCGGCGAACGCCTCCAGCACTGCAATCCGCTCATCCAGCGAACGCTGCGCCCAGGCCGGAAATGCTTCCCGCGCGGCAGCCACGGCCGCCGCTACCTGGGCCGGGGTTGCCGCCCGCCCCGTCCAGAGCACGGCCTGGCTGACCGGATTCAAGGACTCAAAGCTGGCAGCCAAACCGTCCTGCCAGGCACCGGCAATAAAATGCGTGCTCATCAATGCTGCTCCTGCTGCAACGGCGCCCGGGCCGACAGTGGTACGGCGCGCACTTGCGCACCGGCGGTTAACTGCAAACGCTTAGCCGTCAAGGCATCCACCACCAAGGTGCCGGCGGCCATGCGCGCTTGGGCTGCGGTGATGCGGCAATCGGCCAGTTTGCGGTTATGGATAAGGAAACTAGTGGCCCCATCCCCCGGCGTACCAATCGCCAGAATCAGCGGCTGACTGTCGCGCACCGCGCGGATTTTTGCCGTTTCGCACTCGATCGCCGGGCCTGCGTCGAAAATATCCACATAGCCCTGGTAGCTGAAACCTTCACCTTTGAGCATCGCCAGCGCCGGTTCGGTGTCGGGGTGCACACGACCGATGGTGGCCCTGGCCTCTTCCGAGAGAAAGCAGGTGTAGAGCGGGAACTTGGGCATCAACTCGGCGATAAAAGCCTTGTTGCCGACGCCGGTGAGGTAGTCCGCGCGAGAGAATTCCATCTTGAAAAAGTGCCGGCCCAGGCTCTCCCAAAACGGCGAGCGGCCATTAGCATCGGACATGCCGCGCATCTCGGCAATCACCTTCTCGCCGAACAACTGCGGGAACTCGGCGATAAACAAAAACCGCGCCTTGGACAGCAAACGGCCATTGGTGCCGGTGCGCTGGCCGGCCTGCAAAAACAACGAGCAGAGCTCGGAGTTGCCGGTCAGGTCGTTGGCCAGAAACAGGGTGGGAATTTCCCGGTGAATATTCAGCTCCTGCGAGGAACTCACCGACAGCCCCAGCCGGTAGTTGTACCAAGGCTCACGCTTGCCGACCGCGCCGGCGATGGCGGAGATGCCGACCACCTTGCCGTCGTCATCTTCGAGCACAAACAGGTAGTCGGCATCGGCGCGCTCGGCCGTGCCGGCAAAGGCTTTTTCGGCCCAGCCAACCCGGTGCGCCAGGCGTTCCTCGTTAGCCGGCAAGGTGGTGAGACCGGCGCCGGTACTCAGGGCCAATTGCATCAAGGCCGGTAAATCGGCACTGCGTACGGGACGAACGATCATGTTTCCTCCGAAGGGCGGCGCGCCGACAACACGCGAGCGCAGCTTGCGACCAGCTGAATTTGCCTGACGCGCAACGCGCGTCTTGTGTACTTAACAGGCCGTTGAAAACCACCTGCGTTGCCCTGCTTTTAAAAAACCAAGGGGCGTTAACAACGACCGGTTACACCGCGACCAAACGGACGCTGGCGCCTTCGCCAACGCCCAGGGCTTCGGCCACTTGTGCGCTCAGGGTCAGCGGCTTGCCCGGCACCCAATCCAGCTCGGCGACCACGGCGCGGTAATCTTGCAATTGCCCGTTGGCCAGCAGATAGCTGCGCCCGCCCTGCTCAGGCTCACCGATGCGGATCGGCACCACCCGGCTCTGGGCGATCGAGCGGATGCCCGAGGTGCGCGCATGCAGGG
>Ga0156169_1270_pt1 | contig 10611 bp, 8 predicted proteins | sample RifCSPlowO2_12_FD_107822 | JGI IMG/M metagenome (GOLD analysis project Ga0156169, IMG submission 107822) | Pseudomonadales bacterium RIFCSPLOWO2_12_59_9 | reverse complement strand
GATGGCGATCGCCGACACCCTGAGCCTGCGTTATCCCGAGTTGCCGCTGTATTTCGACCTTGGCGAGCTGCGTGGCTATCACTATCACACGGGTGTGGTATTCGCCGCATTCGTACCGGGTGTTGGTCAGTCGATTGCCCAGGGTGGTCGTTATGACGATATAGGTGCGGACTTTGGTCGTGCCCGTCCAGCCACTGGTTTCTCTACCGATTTAAAAAACCTCGTCAGTCTCGGTCGCCTGCCGGCCATTGAACAGCCGCTCGGGGTTTGGGCTGTCGATAGCCATGATGTCTATCTGTGGCAGGCCGTGCAGCGGTTGCGCGCCGAAGGTGTGCGCGTGGTGCAGGCGCTGCCTGGGCAGGCGTTGTCAGCAGCGCGAGAGGCCGGTTGTGATCGCCAGTTGCAGTTGCTCGACGGACGTTGGCAGGTAGCGCCGTTGGCGCTCTAGCGCTGGTGCAATGAATTGTTTCCGCCGGCCTGCGCCGGCATCTAGCTTTCGCAAAGAGGACAAGTGTTATGGGTAAGAATGTCGTAGTCCTGGGCACTCAATGGGGTGACGAGGGTAAAGGCAAGATCGTTGATCTGCTGACCGAACAGGCTGCTGCTGTGGTGCGCTATCAAGGTGGCCATAACGCTGGTCATACCCTGGTGATCAATGGCGAGAAGACCGTTCTGCATTTGATCCCGTCGGGCATTCTGCGCGAAGGCGTGCAGTGCCTGATCGGTAACGGCGTGGTGGTTGCGCCGGATGCCTTGATGCGCGAAATCATCAAGCTCGAAGAGAAAGGCGTGCCGGTGCGCGAGCGTTTGCGCATCAGCCCGTCTTGCCCGCTGATTTTGTCTTATCACGTGGCGCTCGATCAGGCGCGCGAGAAAGCCCGCGGTGATGCCAAGATCGGCACCACCGGGCGCGGCATTGGGCCGGCCTATGAAGATAAGGTTGCCCGTCGCGGGCTGCGCGTCGGTGATCTGTTCCATCCGGAGCGCTTTGCTACCAAGCTTGCCGAGCTGCTCAAGTACCACAACTTTGTCCTGGTTAATTATCACCAGGAGCCGGCTATCGACTTCCAGCAGACCTTTGATGAGTGCATGGAATACGCCGAGCTGCTCAAGCCGTTGATGGTTGACGTCACGGCAGTGCTGCACGACATGCGCCGTGCTGGCAAAGACATTATGTTCGAGGGCGCGCAAGGCTCGCTGCTGGACATCGATCACGGTACCTATCCGTACGTGACCAGCTCCAATACCACGGCTGGCGGCATTGCCACGGGTTCGGGCTTCGGTCCTATGTACCTGGACTACATTCTCGGGATCACCAAGGCTTACACCACGCGTGTTGGGGCAGGGCCGTTTCCGACCGAGTTGTTTGATGAGGTGGGTGCCTTCCTGGCCAAGCGTGGCCACGAGTTCGGTTCGACCACTGGGCGTGCACGCCGTTGCGGTTGGTTTGATGCGGTCATCCTGCGTCGCGCCATCGAGATCAACAGCATCTCGGGGCTGTGTCTGACCAAGCTCGACGTGTTGGATGGTCTGGAGACTATCCGCATCTGTGTCGGCTATCAGGATGCCAATGGCGCGGTCATCGATGCGCCGACCGATGCTGACAGCTATATCGGTTTGCAGCCGGTCTACGAGGAGATGCTGGGCTGGACTGAGTCGACCTTGGGTGCCAAGACGCTGGAGGAGTTGCCGGTCAATGCTCGCGCTTACATCGCGCGTATTGAAGATCTGGTCGGTGCGCCGATCGATATCGTCTCGACGGGGCCGGACCGCAACGAAACCATCGTGTTGCGTCATCCCTTTGCCTGAGTCGTAAAGGCTGCGGGAAAAAGGGTCGCCATTGGCGGCCCTTTTTTTGTTCGGCTGAGTGGCTTGTTCGGGTGATAAAGGCGCAGGAAGGGGCGGGTGAATGCTGGTGATGGCTGAATCGCAGGCAGAAAAAAACCGGCCTAAGCCGGTTTTTTTGTCGCTAAGCAATGGTAGTTGCTTGGCTTGTAATTGGTGCCCAGAAGAAGACTCGAACTTCCACGATGTTGCCACCGCATGGACCTGAACCATGTGCGTCTACCAATTCCGCCATCTGGGCGCTGAGTTTGATGATCGCTCATCTAGTCTCAACTACAACGGCGTTTACCGCTGTTGTGGGGCCGCACTATACGGATCAGGTTTTTACTTGTAAACACTTCAGGTAAAATAAATTTTATTGAGTCGGTTAAGCTAACCTAAGCCGACGATTCGCGTTTCAATAGGCGCAAGGTAAATACTATTTATGCAAAATAAGGTGAATTCTTTCTAATGGCCGATTGGCAATCCCTCGATCCAGAGGCCGCGCGTGAAGCGGAAAAATACGACAACCCGATCCCTAGCCGTGAGCTGATCTTAAAACAGCTCGATGATCGCGGCTCGGCGGCCAATCGTGAGCAGTTGGTGGAAGAGTTCGGTCTGACCACCGAAGAGCAGGTTGAGGCGCTGCGACGTCGACTGCGCGCCATGGAGCGCGACGGCCAGCTGATCTATACCCGGCGCGGCACTTATGCGCCGGTGGACAAGCTGGATCTGATCCTGGGTCGGGTGAGCGGTCATCGCGATGGCTTTGGTTTTCTGGTCCCCGATGATGGCAGTGATGATCTGTTTTTGAGCCCGGCGCAGATGCGCCTGGTGTTTGATGGTGACCGTGGTCTGGCGCGGGTTTCCGGGCTGGATCGTCGCGGTCGTCGCGAGGGTGCGATTGTTGAGGTGCTGACGCGCGCCCACGAAAGCATCGTTGGTCGCTACTACGAGGAAGGCGGTATCGGCTTTGTGATCGCCGATAATCCGAAAATTCAGCAAGAAGTACTGGTAACGCCGGGGCGTGCGGCCAATTCCAAGATTGGCCAGTTTGTTGAGGTGAAAATCACCCATTGGCCAACTGCGCGCTTCCAGCCGCAGGGCGATATCGTTGAGGTGGTTGGCAACTACATGGCGCCGGGCATGGAGATTGACGTCGCTCTGCGCAGCTATGACATTCCCCACGTTTGGCCGGAGGCCGTGCTCAAAGAAGCCGCCAAGCTCAAGCCGGAAGTCGAAGAGAAAGACAAAGAAAAGCGCGTTGATTTGCGCCATCTACCGTTCGTGACCATCGACGGTGAGGATGCGCGCGACTTCGACGACGCCGTGCTCTGCGAGAAAGCGGGTGGCAAGTGGAACCTGTTCTCCGGTGGCTGGAAACTCTATGTGGCCATCGCCGACGTGTCCCATTACGTCAAAGTCGATTCGGCGCTGGACATCGAGGCGACCGTGCGCGGCAACTCGGTGTACTTCCCGGAACGCGTGATTCCGATGCTGCCGGAGGAATTATCCAATGGCCTGTGCTCGCTGAATCCGCATGTTGATCGGCTGGCAATGGTTTGCGAGATGAGTATCTCGAAAACCGGCAAGATGACCGACTACCAGTTTTACGAAGCGGTGATTCATTCCCATGCGCGGCTGACCTACAACAAGGTCAGTTCCATGCTTGAGCATCCGAAAACTGCTGAGGCGAAAAAATTAAGCGGCGAATACGCCAATGTGGTGCCGCACCTCAAGCAGCTTTACTCGCTGTATCAGGTGTTGCTGGCGGCGCGCCAAGAGCGTGGCGCGATCGATTTCGAAACCCAGGAAACCCGGATCATCTTCGGTGCCGATCGCAAGATCGCCGAAATCCGTCCGACCACCCGTAACGATGCGCATAAATTGATTGAGGAATGCATGCTGGCGGCCAACGTGGCCACTGCCGAGTTCCTCAAAAAGCACGAAATCCCAGCGCTCTACCGTGTGCATGACGGTCCGCCGCCGGAGCGCCTGGAGAAGCTCAAAGCCTTTTTGGCTGAGCTGGGTTTGTCGCTGCATCGCGGTAAGGCCAAAGACGGCCCGTCGCCGAAAGACTACCAAGCCTTGCTGGCGAGCATTCGCAATCGTCCGGATTTTCACTTGATCCAGACGGTGATGCTGCGCTCGCTGAGCCAGGCGGTGTACAGCGCCGATAATCAGGGCCACTTTGGCTTGAATTACGAGGCCTACACTCACTTCACTTCGCCGATTCGCCGTTACCCGGATTTGCTCACCCATCGAGCCATTCGCAGTGTGATTCGCTCCAAAATCGATACGCCGCACGTTAAACGTGCTGGCGCCATGACGATTCCCAAGGCGCGCATCTATCCGTACGACGAGCCGGCGTTGAGCCATTTGGGTGAGCAGTGCTCGCTGTCTGAGCGGCGTGCCGATGAGGCCACCCGTGATGTGGTGAACTGGCTCAAGTGCGAGTTCATGAAGGATCGCGTTGGCGAGACCTTCAATGGTGTGATCACCGCGGTAACCGGCTTTGGTCTGTTTGTAGAGCTGAAAGATATTTACGTCGAAGGTCTGGTGCATGTCACTGCATTGCCGGGCGATTACTATCACTTCGATCCAGTTCATCACCGCTTGGCGGGTGAGCGCACCGGTCGCAGCTTCCGTCTGGGCGACAGTGTCGATGTGCGGGTGATGCGGGTTGACTTGGACGAGCGCAAGATCGATTTCGAGATGGCGCAAAGCGTGCTGGATGCACCTATTGGTCGCAAAGGCCGCGACTCGGCCGCCGCTCCGCGTGCGCGTGCGGCGAAGGGCGCGCCAGCCAAGGCTGATCTGTCGTTTGGCAATACCGATGTAAAGCGCAGTCGCGAAGTAAAACAGTCGTTACAGACTGATGCCAAGGGCGCTGGGCGCTCCAAGGCAGGCAGCTCGGCGCCGGCTAAACCGGCAGATAAAGCGGCTAAATCAGGCAGTCACCGTAAAGGCCCAGCCAAGTCTGGCGCGGCACGTAAACCTAAGGCTAAGCCATGAGTGCTCTGGAGAAAATCTACGGCGTACACGCCGTAGAAGCGCTGCTGCGTCATCACCCGAAACGGGTTAAGCAAGTCTGGCTGGCGGAAAATCGCAACGATCCGCGCGTTAAGGTGCTGGTTGAGCTGGCCGCGCAATCGCGGGTGCCGGTGGGCCAGGCCGAGCGTCGCGAGCTGGATGCTTGGGTGGAGGGTGTGCATCAGGGCGTGGTGGCTGAGGTTAGCCCGAGCCAGGTGTGGGGCGAGGCGATGCTTGAGGAGTTGCTCGATCGCGCCGAAGGCCCGCCCTTGCTGTTGGTGCTGGACGGTGTAACCGACCCGCATAACCTCGGTGCCTGCTTGCGTTCCGCCGATGCAGCAGGTGCGCTGGCGGTGATTGTGCCCAAAGACAAGTCGGCCACCCTGACGCCTGCGGTGCGTAAGGTCGCCTGTGGCGCTGCCGAGGTGATTCCCTTGGTGGCAGTCACCAACTTGGCGCGCACCCTGGAGAAGCTCCAGCAGCGGGGTCTGTGGATCGTCGGCACGGCTGGCGAGGCCGAGGTGGAGATTTATCAGCAGGACATGACCGGGCCAACCGTGCTGGTGATGGGCGCCGAAGGCAAGGGCATGCGTCGCCTGACTCGTGAACACTGCGATTATCTGGTGCACCTGCCAATGGCGGGTAGCGTCAGCAGTCTCAACGTCTCGGTGGCCACCGGCGTCTGCCTATTTGAAGTGCTGCGCCAGCGCCGCGCCAAAGCGCCGAAGTAACTCCCGCAAGTGGCCGGGTCGACGCCTTGGGGTGTTTCGGCCCGGCTTGTCTCGATTGATCAAATAATCACCAATTACCTTGCGCATGGCTGGCGGCTTCTCTAGAATTGCCGGCCTTGTCGTCGGCCGAGGTGCTTTTGCATCTTACTGATGGGCAAGACACACAGTGTTATTCACTCCTTGTCTGACCGCTCTGGTGGCAGGCTAAACCCGTAAGGAGCATTTATGCGTCATTACGAAATCATCTTTTTGGTTCACCCGGACCAAAGCGAACAAGTCGGCGGCATGGTTGAGCGTTATACCAAGCTGATCGAAGAAGACGGCGGCAAAATTCACCGCCTGGAAGATTGGGGCCGTCGTCAACTGGCCTATGCAATCAACAATGTTCACAAGGCTCACTACGTGATGCTGAACGTTGAATGCACCGGCAAAGCCTTGGCTGAGCTGGAAGACAACTTCCGTTACAACGATGCCGTGATCCGTAACCTGGTCATCCGTCGCGACGAGGCCGTTATCGACCAGTCCGAGATGCTCAAGGCTGAGGAAAATCGTAGCGAGCGCCGCGAACGTCGTGACCGTCCTGAAGGCTCTGAATCCGCCCATGGCGATGACAGTGATGACAGCGACAGCGACCACGCTGACGAGTAATCCACGGATCTATTGAGGAGCCACTCTCATGGCACGTTTCTTCCGTCGTCGTAAGTTCTGCCGTTTCACTGCTGAAGAAGTGAAAGAGATCGATTACAAAGATCTCAACACTCTGAAAGCTTATGTATCTGAAACCGGCAAAATCGTTCCTAGCCGTATCACCGGTACTAAGGCTCGTTATCAGCGTCAGCTGGCTACCGCTATCAAGCGCGCCCGCTTCCTGGCCCTGTTGCCTTACACCGACAGCCACGGCCGCTAAGACCAGGCAGTTGACAAGCAGTAAAGGATAGATCGCATGCGTGCCCTGGCAGAATTCATTATGCGCGGCCGCATGCAGGCCACCTTAGCGGTGGTGGGTTCGGCGGCATTGCCGCTGTTGTTCTGGTTAAGTGCCGCAGCGGGCAGTCTCGTACTGCTCAGGCGTGGCATGAATGACGCTTTCCCGATTGTTATCTGGGCGTTGTTGCCGGCGGTGTTTTGGTGGTTTCTCGGTGATCCGAGCATTCTGCTGATCATGCTGGGCACACTGTTACTGGCGCAGGTGTTACGCGCCAGTGATTCCTGGACTTGGGTGTTGTTGGCCAGTGTTGTACTGGGCGTGCTGTTTGCGCTGGTGCTCTGGGCTACTTCTGCAGAACTGATTGCGGCACTGGCGGACGCTGTTCGCCAAGTGCTGCAACAGTTTGCAGCGGAGAGCAAGGTGCCAGCTGAGCAAATGGCCAGCTTGCAAGAATCGTTGAATGCAACCGTGACTGGTTTGCTCGCCTCCTCATTGCAGGTGACGTGCGTACTTTGTCTGGTGCTGGCGCGGTACTGGCAAGCAGCGCTGTACAACCCTGGCGGCTTCGGTCAAGAGTTTCGGGCGGTGCGTTTACCGTCGACAGTGGCCTTACCCCTGCTGGCAGGTGTCCTGGTGACACCGCAGCTGGGAGTGCCGGCCGCAGTATTGGCACCGATCTGCATGGTGCCGCTGTTTTTCGCCGGACTGGCCTTAGGGCACGGTCTGATCGAAATGAAGCGGCTTTCCAGTTTCTGGAAAATCGGCCTGTATGTCGCTGTGTTGCTACTCGGGAACTTGATCTGTCTTTTGGCTGTGGTTGACAGTCTGTTTGATTTTCGTGGTCGTCTGGCGCGCAAAAATGGCGCCGGGCCTGCGAACGGTGAAGGTTAAAAGTTAAAGAGGTTTGAACCAAATGGAAATTATCCTGCTGGAAAAAATCGCCAACCTGGGCAACCTGGGCGATAAAGTGAATGTTAAGGCCGGTTACGGTCGTAACTACTTGCTGCCGCAACGCAAGGCTACCGCTGCAACCGCCGCCAACGTGGCTGCGTTTGAAGTGCGCCGCGCCGAGTTGGAAAAAGCTGCTGCTGAGAAGAAGGCTTGCGCCGAATCTCGCGCCGCTCAACTGGCTGAGTTGGAAGTCACCATCACCGCTACCGCTGGTGATGAAGGCAAGCTGTTCGGTTCCATCGGTACTCACGACATTGCTGACGCCCTGACCGCCTCTGGCGTTGAAGTGGCTAAGAGTGAAGTGCGTCTGCCGAATGGCACTATTCGCGCTACTGGCGAATACGACGTTGCTGTGCACTTGCACACCGACGTTGAAGCTACAGTCCGTGTGATCGTAGTAGCCGGCTAAGCGTCGCCGTGAGCTTGCGCGCAAGCGCCGGCTCGCTAACATTGGGCACGTCATTGTGAAAACGATGACGTGCCTTTTGTCTTTGTGCAGCACCAGAATTTGCGGGAACCCATGAACACTATCGCCGCCCCAGAGCAGTACGATCTGCAAACAGCCGCACTCAAGGTGCCGCCGCACTCCATCGAGGCCGAACAGGCCGTGCTGGGTGGCTTGATGCTGGATAACGATGCCTGGGAGCGGGTGCTGGATCAGGTTTCCGATGGCGATTTTTATCGCCACGACCATCGGCTGATTTTCCGCGCGATCGCCAAGTTGGCCGACCACAACCAGCCGTTCGACGTAGTGACCCTGTCGGAGATGCTCGACAAGGAAGGCCAGACCGCGCAGACCGGCGGCCTGGCCTATCTCGGTGAGCTGGCCAAGAACACCCCCTCGGTGGCCAACATCAAGGCGTATGCGCAGATCGTCCGCGAGCGCGCCACCTTGCGCCAGTTGATCGGCATCAGCAGTGAAGTGGCCGACAGCGCCTTCAACCCGCAAGGCCGCAATGCCGCCGAGATTCTCGACGAGGCCGAGCGCAAGATCTTCCAGATCGCCGAGGCCCGGCCAAAAACCGGCGGCCCGGTATCGGTGAATGCCTTGCTGACCAAGGCCATCGATCGCATCGATACCCTGTTCAACACCGGCGGCGGCATTACCGGGCTGTCCACCGGTTATACCGATCTGGATGAGATGACCAGCGGCCTGCAACCGGCCGACTTGATCATCGTTGCCGGCCGTCCGTCGATGGGTAAAACCACCTTCGCCATGAACCTGGTGGAAAACGCGGTGCTGCGCAGCGACAAGGCGGTGCTGGTCTACTCGCTGGAAATGCCCGGTGACTCGCTGATCATGCGGATGCTCTCGTCCCTAGGCCGTATCGACCAAACCAAGGTGCGGGCCGGCCGTTTGGATGACGACGATTGGCCGCGGCTGACCTCGGCGGTCAATCTGCTCAATGACCGCAAGCTGTTTATCGACGATACCGCCGGCATCAGCCCCTCGGAAATGCGCGCCCGCACCCGCCGCCTGGTGCGTGAGCACGGCGAGCTGGCGTTGATCATGATCGACTACCTGCAGCTGATGCAGATCGCCGGCTCCAGTGGCGATAACCGCACCAACGAGATTTCGGAAATCTCCCGCTCCTTGAAGGCCCTGGCCAAAGAGTTCAACTGCCCGGTGGTGGCGCTGTCCCAGCTCAACCGCTCGCTGGAGCAACGACCGAACAAGCGCCCGATCAACTCCGACTTGCGTGAATCCGGCGCCATCGAGCAGGACGCCGACGTGATCATGTTCGTCTACCGCGACGAGGTGTATCACCCGGAGACCGAGTACAAGGGCATCGCCGAAATCATCATCGGCAAGCAGCGGAACGGCCCGATCGGCACCACGCGGCTGGCCTTTCTGGGTAAGTACACTCGCTTCGAAAATCTGGCGCCGGGGAGCTATCAGTTCGACGACGAATAGGTCGTTACCCCGCAAACCTACTGCGCGCTGCGCTGGCTGCGTCACGCGGTGCGCGCAATCCTCATGAACAAATGTTCACTGCGGTTGCTGTGCTCCGGGCTTATTGCCAGCGCAGCGCTCGCTACGGTTTGCCAGGCAACGACGCGCCGATTTAGATCAACAATAAAAACGGGCGCCCAGCGGTTAAGATGGGCGCCCGTTTTGTTTTAGGGCTGTGTCCATGCGTCCTCTTGTTGCCACTGTCGATTTAGCCGCCATTCGCCATAATTATGCTTTCGCCCAGCGCTGTGCGCCGGGCCGCTATGCCTTTGCGGTGGTCAAGGCGAATGCCTACGGCCACGGCGTGCGCGAGGTGGTCGAGGCGCTGGCGGCGCAGGCCGATGGTTTTGCCGTGGCCTGTTTGGAAGAGGCGCTGGTGGTGCGCGAGTCAAATGCCAGCGCGCGGATTCTGCTGCTGGAAGGCTGCTTTGAAGCCAGCGAATACCAGCTTGCGGCGCAGCTGGGGCTGGACGTGGTGGTGCAGGGCGCCGAGCAGGCCGAAGCCTTGCTGACTGGTACGCTGGTGGCGCCGTTGCGGGTCTGGCTCAAGCTCGACAGCGGCATGCATCGCCTGGGTTTCAGTCCCGAGCAGTTGCGCGCCTGGCACGGGCGCTTGCAGGGCGCGTCGCAGGTGGTGGAGTTGAACCTGCTCAGCCACTTCGCCTGCGCCGATGAGCGTGGCCACCCGCTGACCGAGCAGCAAGTGGAGGTGTTTCTCGACTTGCTCGACCTGGATTTCGCCCAGCGCTCCCTGGCCAACTCGGCGGCCATCCTGTGCATTCCGGCGGCGCATATGGACTGGTTGCGCCCCGGCATCATGCTCTACGGTGCCACGCCCTTTGCCGACCTGAGCGTTGCCGAGTTGGGGCTGCGTGCGGCCATGAGCCTGACCGCGCAAATCATCGGCCTGCGCGAGGTGCCGGCCGGCGAGTCGGTCGGTTATGGCGCCAGCTGGACGGCGCCGCGTGATTCGCGTATCGCCACCGTCAGCTGTGGTTATGCCGATGGCTATCCACGGCATGCGCCGAGCGGCACGCCGGTGCTGATTGCCGGGCGGCGCGCGCCGTTGGTCGGGCGGGTTTCCATGGACATGTTGAGTGTCGACGTCACCGACCTGCCGCAGGCGCAGCTGGGCGACGCCGTGGAGTTATGGGGCGCGCAGTTGCCGGTCGATGAAGTGGCCCAGGCCT
>Ga0156169_1129_pt1 | contig 10827 bp, 7 predicted proteins | sample RifCSPlowO2_12_FD_107822 | JGI IMG/M metagenome (GOLD analysis project Ga0156169, IMG submission 107822) | Pseudomonadales bacterium RIFCSPLOWO2_12_59_9 | reverse complement strand
TCCAGATCGACCCGCGACAAATTCGGCCGCGCGGCGTCATGCACCAGCACCCAATCATCCTCATCGGCGCCCATCTGGCTCAGCTGCAGCAAGCCCTGCAACACCGAATCGGCGCGCTCAGTGCCGCCGTTGGCGCGCTGGATTCGTGGGTCCTGAGCGCAAGCCAGGGTTGGCCAATAGGGATCATTGGGAGCCAGGCAAACCACCACACCCAACAGGTCCGGGTGCTCAAGAAAGCAATCGAGGCTGTGTTCGATGATGCAGCGGCCGGCCAGCTGCAGGTATTGCTTGGGCCGATCGGCCTGCATCCGCGCGCCAACCCCGGCGGCCGGAATTACCAACCAGAAACGCGGACTGTTCATGGCCGGCTCATTCGTTGAGCTGATAGAGGGTTTCACCCTCTTTGAGCATGCCCAACTCATGCCGGGCGCGCTCCTCGACCGTTTCCACCCCTTGTTTCAACTCCAGCACTTCGGCCTCAAGGATGCGATTACGCTCGAGTAAATGTTCGTTTTCGCCCTGTTGGGCGGTAATTTGCTGCTGCAACTCTTCTACTTGCGCCAAGCTGCCATCGCCCACCCACAGCCGATACTGCAGGCCAGCCAGCAGCAGGATGAGGACGAGAAACAACCAGTAGGGGCTGCGCATGACGAGAGGCCTCGACAGAAAAAAGGGCGGCTTAAGCCGCCCTTTTTACCATTGCCGGCTTAGCCGCGAAACTCGGCGCGACCGTTATAAACGGCTTTGGCACCCAGTTGCTCTTCGATGCGCAGCAGACGGTTGTACTTGGAGACGCGATCGGAGCGGCACAGCGAGCCGGTCTTGATCTGGCCTGCGGCAGTGCCCACGGCCAAGTCGGCAATGGTCGAATCTTCGGTTTCGCCGCTGCGGTGGGAGATCACCGCGGTGTAGCCGGCCGCTTTGGCCATCTGGATGGCTTCCAGGGTTTCAGTCAGGGTGCCGATCTGGTTGAACTTGATCAGGATCGAGTTGGCGATCGACTCGTCGATGCCGCGCTTGAGGATTTTGGTGTTGGTGACGAACAAGTCGTCGCCGACCAGTTGGACTTTCTCACCGATTTTATCGGTCAGCACTTTCCAGCCGGCCCAGTCGGACTCATCCATGCCGTCTTCAACCGAGATAATCGGGTAACGCTGAGTCAAACCGGCCAGATAGTCGGCAAAACCTGCGCCGTCGAACACTTTACCTTCGCCAGCCAGATCGTATTTGCCGTCTTCGAAGAACTCGCTGGCCGCACAATCCAGTGCCAGGGTCACGTCGGTACCGAGCTTGTAGCCGGCATTGGCGACTGCTTCGCTGATGGCCGCCAAGGCATCTTCGTTGGACGCCAGGTTCGGGGCGAAACCACCCTCATCACCCACCGAGGTGCTCAGGCCACGAGCCTTAAGTACCGCTTTGAGGTAATGGAAAATCTCGGTGCCCATGCGCAGGCCTTCGGAGAAGGTCTTGGCGCCGACTGGCTGAACCATGAATTCCTGGATGTCGACGTTGTTATCGGCATGCTCGCCGCCGTTGATGATGTTCATCATCGGTACCGGCATCGAGTACTGGCCTGGGGTGCCGTTCAAATCGGCAATGTGCACGTAGAGCTCTACGCCCTTGGCTTGCGCGGCGGCTTTGGCGGCGGCCAGCGATACGGCGAGAATCGCGTTAGCGCCCAGGGAGGCTTTGTTTTCGGTGTCGTCCAGGGCAATCATCGCCTGGTCCAAGGCTTGCTGATCGACCGGATCTTTACCCAGCAACAGGCTGCGGATCGGGCCATTGATGTTGGCCACGGCTTTCAACACGCCTTTGCCCATATAACGGCTCTTGTCGCCATCGCGCAGTTCCAGCGCTTCGCGCGAACCGGTGGAAGCACCGGACGGCGCACAGGCGCTGCCGATGATGCCGTTGTCGAGAATTACGTCAGCTTCCACTGTTGGGTTGCCACGCGAATCAAGTACTTCACGGCCTTTGATGTCGACGATTATTGCCATTGTTATAAGCACTCCAAAATTTGACGAAAACGGCGCTGCAGCAAAGTTGGCGCTACCGCCTGCGGTGAATCAAAACCAAGCAAAACTACCGAGCCGATTATCTGACTAGCGAGTCAGCATGAATCGGCTCAGCACTTTACCGAAGAATTAGCCGTTTAGGCAGTCTCAATCGCGGGAAAACTCTTCACTAAATCATCCAGCTGTTTGAGCTGGCTGAGGAATGGCTCCAGCTTGTCCAGGCGCAAGGCGCAAGGGCCATCGCACTTGGCATTATCCGGGTCAGGATGGGCCTCCAGAAACAACCCGGCCAAGCCTTGGCTCATGCCGGCCTTGGCCAGATCGGTGACCTGAGCACGCCGGCCACCGGCGCTGTCGCTACGCCCACCGGGCATTTGCAGCGCATGGGTCACGTCGAAAAATACCGGGTAGTTGAACTGCTTCATGATGCCGAAGCCGAGCATGTCCACCACCAGGTTGTTGTAACCAAAGGATGAACCGCGCTCGCAGATAATCAGCTGATCATTACCGGCCTCCTCACACTTGGCGAGGATGTGCTTCATCTCTTGTGGTGCGAGAAACTGGGCTTTCTTGATGTTGATCACCGCGCCGGTTTTGGCCATGGCCACCACCAGATCGGTCTGCCGCGACAAAAAGGCCGGCAACTGAATGATGTCGCAGACCGCCGCCACAGGCGCCGCTTGCTCAGGCTCATGGACGTCGGTAATTACTGGCACGCCGAAGGTCTTCTTCACTTCCTCGAAGATCTTCATGCCCTCTTCCAGGCCGGGGCCACGGAAGGAGCTGACCGAGGAGCGATTGGCCTTGTCGAAGCTGGCCTTGAATACATAAGGGATACCGAGCTTGTCGGTCACCCGCACATATTCCTCGGCGGCGCGCATGGCCAGGTCGCGGGACTCGAGCACATTGATGCCGCCAAACAACACAAACGGCTTGTCGTTGGCGATTTCGATGTTGCCAACCCGAATGGTCTTCTGACTCATGCCTTGCGCGCCTTCTGAGCGAGCGCGGCATTGACGAAGCCACTGAACAACGGATGGCCATCGCGCGGCGTGGAGGTGAACTCCGGGTGGAACTGGCAAGCGACAAACCAAGGATGATCCGGTGCTTCAACCACTTCAACCAGCGAGCCATCGCCCGAACGGCCGGTGACTTTCAGGCCGGCGGCTTGCAGTTCGGCGAGTAAATTGTTGTTCACTTCATAGCGATGGCGATGACGCTCAACAATCACATCTTTGCCGTAGCAGTCATGCACCAGGGAGGCATTTTCGAGACGGCAGTCTTGTGCGCCCAAACGCATGGTGCCGCCCAAGTCCGACGCCTCGGTGCGAGTTTCCACACCACCGCTAGCGTCTGCCCACTCGGTGATCAAACCTACTACCGGATGGCCGCTGGCCTTGTCGAATTCGGTGGAGTTGGCATCGGTCCAGCCCAGCACGTTACGGGCAAACTCGATAACCGCCACCTGCATGCCCAGGCAGATGCCCAGGTAGGGAATCTTGTTTTCACGGGCGTATTGAACCGTGGTGATCTTGCCTTCGACGCCACGCAGGCCGAAGCCGCCTGGCACCAGAATCGCATCCACGCCTTCCAGCAGCGCGGTGCCTTTGTTCTCGATATCTTCGGAGTCGATATAGCGCAGATTGACCTTGGTACGACTCTGGATGCCGGCGTGGCTCATCGCCTCGATCAGCGACTTGTACGCATCCAGCAGTTCCATGTACTTACCGACCATGGCAATGGTCACTTCATTTTCTGGATTGAGCTTGGCATCCACGACCCGATCCCACTCGGACAGGTCGGCAGTGCCGCACTCCAGCGCAAAGCGCTCGACGACGAAATCATCCAGGCCCTGGGCGTGCAAGACGCCAGGAATCTTGTAGATGGTGTCGACGTCTTCCAGGCCAATCACCGCACGCTCTTCAACGTTGGTGAACAGCGCGATTTTGTGCCGCGAGGACATATCAATAGGGTGGTCCGAGCGGCAGATCAGCACATCTGGCTGCAAGCCAATCGAACGCAGCTCTTTCACCGAGTGCTGAGTAGGCTTGGTCTTGGTCTCGCCGGCGGTGGCGATATACGGCACCAACGTCAGGTGAATCAGCATGGCGCGCTTGGCGCCCACTTCGACGCGCAGCTGACGAATCGCCTCAAGGAACGGCTGCGACTCGATGTCGCCAACAGTGCCGCCGATCTCGACCATGGCCACGTCGGCATCGCCGGCACCCTTGATGATGCGGCGCTTGATCTCGTCGGTGATATGCGGAATGACCTGGATGGTCGCGCCCAGATAATCACCACGGCGCTCTTTGCGCAGCACGTGTTCGTAAACACGGCCGGTGGTGAAGTTGTTGTTCTGGGTCATGGTGGTGCGGATAAACCGCTCATAGTGGCCCAGGTCAAGGTCGGTCTCGGCGCCGCTCATAGTGGCCCAGGTCAAGGTCGGTCTCGGCGCCGTCGTGGGTGACGAACACCTCACCGTGCTGAAACGGGCTCATGGTGCCCGGATCGACGTTGATGTAGGGGTCCAGCTTGAGCATGGTGACCTTAAGGCCCCGCGCTTCCAGGATAGCCGCCAGTGAGGCTGAGGCGATGCCTTTGCCCAGTGAGGAAACAACACCGCCCGTGACGAATATGAAGCGCGTCATGAAAAACCCTAGAAGTCTGCGTTTAAGCGGTCAATGCCGCCAGAAAAAGCCTAACAAGGTCCTAAAACCTGCCGGAAACAAGCAAGCCATTGCCGATTCCAAAGGAGTCAGCAAAAGCTGTAATAAGACGGGAGAGTAGTCTACCGGAAAGGGCCTTTCAGCTCAAACCCTGGTCATTCGTCGGCACCTGCCAGAGAAATTGCCAAGTGTCAGGCTCGGCAACACTTAACTGCGGCGCATTGGCCACCGCCAACAGCTCTTCCCCCCGATACAGCAGCGGCAAACGGCCACGCAAAAAACCTGGCACACCGGCCTCGTTGAGCAAACGCTTTAGATCGCGGCGCCCTCGCCCAGCCAGGCGCAACACCTCACCGCCGTGGCGATAACGCACCTGCAATGCGCCCTCAGGCGCCTGCCCCAGCACGCAAACATGACCGTTGCCGGGCAGTGACAGCTGCGTAGACGCCGTTAGCGGCAAATCAATAGGTGGCAATGACTGCAACCAGGGGCCGGACAACCACCACAACCGGCCGTCGGCTCGCCTCAACTCACCGCGAGCCAAACGCCAAACCGGCGCGGCATCCACCGCAGCATTCACCAGCGAGGCCCAGCCGGCCCAATGATCGCTGTCAGGCAAAGGTGTCAGGGGCGCCAACCAGTGACGCAACAGATTGCGCTGACGGGCGACGGACAACTCTAATAACGGCGCCAAGGGCATGGATGGCAGCGACAACCAGGCAAAGCGCGACGCCTCGTCAATGGACGCCAGATCAGTCCGCGCCAACTCATCCAGCAAGCCTTGCGCCTCACTCAAGTGCGCGGCGCTGCGGGCCATGCTGGCCACGGCTTGCGGCCAGCGCCGGGTGAGCACTGGCAACACCTGGCGGCGCAAAAAGTTGCGGGAAAAACGCTCATCGCCATTTGACGGGTCTTCCACCCAGTCCAGCCCGTTGGCGCGGGCATAGTCTTCCAACTCGGCGCGCGACACCTCCAGCAAAGGCCGCACTAACTGCCCTGCCCCCAACGGCCGACTCACCGGTATGGCCGCCAGACCGCGCGCTCCGGCGCCGCGCAATAAACGAAACAACAGGGTTTCGGCCTGATCGTCGCGGTGCTGAGCGGTCAGTAGCAACTCATCCGCACCGAGCAACTCCACAAAGGCTGCATAGCGTGCATCGCGGGCGGCCTGTTCAAGGCTGGCGCCAGGCTGCACCTGCACTTCACGCAGCAACAAGGGCACCTTGAGCGCCGCGCAGACTCGCTGACAATGGGCCGGCCAAGCTTGCGCAGCAGCCTGCAAACCGTGCTGAATATGGATGGCGCGCAACGGCGGTAACTGCTCGCGCTGCGCCAAGCCCGCCAGCAGATGCAGCAGCACCGTGGAATCCAGCCCACCGGAAAACGCCACAGTCCAGGCCGGCGCGCTGCGCCAGGCGGATAGCGTCACCAGTAACCGGGCTTCTAGGGACATCAGCATTTAACCGCTTGTGAGTAATAGTACTGACCCAAAAGCCTATGGCCTGGCCAATAACAAGGAGACAAGAAAAAATGGCGTACCGCCTGAGCGAGTACGCCATTCGAATCGCTTAGCGCTGCAGCTTAAGCGATGCCGTAACTCATCAGACGCTCATAGCGACGGGCCAACAGCGCCTTGGTATCGAGCTTTTTCAGTGCTTTGAGTTGATGGGCCAATTCTTTGCGAATCGACTCGGCCACCACTTCCGGGGCGCGATGGGCGCCACCCAATGGCTCGCCGATCACCTTGTCGACAATCCCCAGGCCCTTCAAGCGCTCGGCGGTAATGCCCATGGCTTCTGCGGCGTCCGGGGCTTTGTCGGCAGTTTTCCACAGAATCGAGGCGCAGCCCTCAGGGGAAATCACCGCGTAGGTCGAATACTGCAGCATGTTCAGGCTGTCGCACACGCCAATCGCCAGGGCGCCGCCGGAGCCGCCCTCACCGATCACCGTGGCGATAATCGGCGTTTTCAGCCGCGACATCACCCGCAGGTTCCAAGCAATCGCCTCACTCTGCCCGCGCTCTTCGGCATCTATGCCTGGGTAGGCACCCGGCGTGTCGATAAAGGTCAGGATTGGCATCTTGAAGCGCTCGGCCATTTCCATCAGCCGGCAGGCTTTGCGATAGCCCTCGGGGCGCGGCATGCCAAAGTTACGGCGGACTTTTTCGCGAATTTCCCGGCCCTTCTGGTGGCCGATGATCATCACCGGCTCGTCGTCCAGACGGGCAACCCCGCCGACAATCGCCGGGTCATCGGAGAAATGCCGATCGCCGTGCAGTTCATCGAACTCGCTAAAAATATGGCCGATGTAATCCAGGGTGTAAGGCCGCTGCGGATGGCGCGCCAAACGGGCAATTTGCCAGCTGGTCAGGTTGCTGAAAATGGTTTCAGTCAGGGTCTGGCTCTTGTCCTGCAGGCGGGCAATTTCATCGCCGATATTCAGTGCGTTGTCATTGCCCACCAGGCGCAAACCTTCGATTTTGGCTTGTAGGTCGGCAATTGGCTGTTCGAAATCGAGAAAATTCGGGTTCATAAATTTCCATCTGGCGTCGACGGCCACGCGGCCGGGGAGCGGTGTCTGCAAGCGTCTTACCTTAAGGGATCAGACGCGTGCAGGTCGAGAATAAACATTCAGCGTTCAAGCCTAGCTGCAAGCCGTGCTGCTGGCTGTTAGCGCAGCTTAAGCGCCTAAAGTTAGCGGTAGTTGAGAAAGACGTTGTCGCGCCCGAACTGGTCACGCAACGCCTGAATCAAGCTGTCGGTCGGATCAATTCGCCAGTCATTACCAAACTGCAACACGGCCTTCGCCTCACTGGCGGTGTAATCCAGGGTGATCGGACACTCACCGCGATGGCGCTCGCACAACTGCCCCAGCCAGCGCAGCCGGTCGCCCTGCAAGGCACTGCTGGCAACTTTGATCCGCAGGCTTTCGGCCAGACCGGTGCGAGCATCTTCCAGGCTCATCACCCGCTTGGCGCGCAACCGCAAGCCGCCGGAGAAGTCGTCGTTGCTGACCTCACCTTCCACCACCACCATGGCATCGGTTTGCAGCAAGGCTTGCGCTGCATTGAAAGCCTCAGCAAACAGCGAGGCTTCAATCCGCCCCGAACGGTCATCGAGGGTGATAAAGCCCATCTTGTCGCCCTTTTTATTCTTCATCACCCGCAGGTTGACGATCAGGCCGGCGACAGTCTGGTCACCCCGCGCCGGCTTGAGATCGATAATGCGCTGACGGGCAAAGCGGCGAATTTCACCCTCGTACTCGTCAATCGGGTGACCGGTCAGGTACAGGCCGAGGGTTTCTTTCTCGCCGCGTAAACGCTCCTTCAAAGGCAATTCGCGAGCAAAGCGGTGCTTGGCGTAAACATCCGCGTCTGCATCGGCGAACACTCCGCCAAACAAGTCCATATGGCCGCTGGCATGGCTGCGACTGGTTTGTTCGGCGGCCTGAATCGCCTCTTCCATCGCCGATAACAACACCGCACGATTGCGGTCGATATTGGCCTGGTAGGCTTTTATCTCATCGTAAAAATACGGCCCCAGACGGTCCAGCGCGCCGCTGCGAATCAAGGCATCGGTGGTGCGTTTGTTGATGCGTTTGAGATCCACCCGCGCACAGAAGTCGAACAGATCCTTGAACGGCCCGGCCTGGCGCGACTCGACTATGGCCTCCACCGGCCCTTCGCCCACGCCCTTGATCGCGCCCAGACCGTAAACGATCCGGCCATCGTCATTGACCGTGAACTTGAACTCGGAGCTGTTCACATCCGGCGCATCAAGGCGCAGCTTCATGCTGCGGCATTCCTCGATCAGGGTCACCACCTTGTCGGTGTTGTGCATATCCGCCGACAGCACCGCCGCCATAAAGGGCGATGGGTAATGCGCCTTGAGATAGGCGGTCTGGTAAGACACCAGACCGTAAGCCGCCGAGTGGGACTTGTTAAACCCGTAGCCGGCGAATTTTTCCACCAGGTCGAAGATGTTGCCCGACAGGTTCGGGTCGATGCCGTTATTCGAACAGCCCTCGATAAAACCGCCGCGCTGCTTGGCCATCTCCTCGGGCTTTTTCTTGCCCATGGCGCGGCGCAGCATATCCGCCTCGCCGAGGGTGTAACCGGCCATCACCTGGGCGATCTGCATCACCTGCTCTTGGTACAGGATGATCCCGTAGGTCGGCAGCAGTACCGGCTTGAGGCCCTCGTACTGGTAGTCCGAATGCGGATAAGACAGCTCGGCGCGACCGTGCTTACGGTTGATAAAGTCGTCCACCATGCCCGACTGCAGCGGGCCTGGGCGGAACAAGGCCACCAAGGCGATCAAGTCTTCCAGGCAGTCAGGCTTGAGCTTTTTGATCAGCTCTTTCATGCCGCGGGATTCCAGCTGGAACACCGCGGTGGTCTCGGCTTTTTGCAGCAAGCTGAAGGTGGCTTTGTCATCCAGCGGGATGAAATCAATAATCAGCGGCGGCTCATCGACCTTGGCGCGCTCGCGGTTAATGGTTTTCAGCGCCCAGTCGATGATGGTCAGGGTGCGCAAGCCGAGGAAGTCGAACTTCACCAGGCCGGCCGCTTCGACGTCATCCTTGTCGAACTGGGTGACCAGGCCACCGCCTTCGTCATCGCAATAAATTGCCGAGAAGTCGGTCAGTTTGGTCGGCGCGATCACCACGCCGCCGGCGTGTTTACCGACGTTACGGGTGATGCCCTCGAGCTTCCTGGCCATCTCCCAGATTTCCGCGGCTTCCTCGTCGACCTTGAGGAAATCGCGCAGCACTTCCTCTTGCTCGAAGGCTTTTTCCAGGGTCATGCCGACTTCGAAGGGAATCATCTTCGACAGCCGATCGGCCAGGCCATAGGACTTGCCCTGCACCCGTGCCACGTCGCGCACCACGGCTTTGGCGGCCATGGTGCCGAAGGTGATGATCTGGCTAACCGCGTTGCGCCCGTAAGTCTGCGCCACGTATTCAATGACCCGATCGCGACCTTCCATACAGAAGTCGATATCGAAGTCGGGCATCGATACCCGCTCAGGGTTCAGGAAGCGCTCAAACAGCAGGTCGTATTCCAGCGGGTCCAGGTCGGTGATCTTCTGCACATAGGCCACCAAGGAACCGGCGCCCGACCCACGGCCGGGACCGACCGGAATGCCATTGCGCTTGGCCCACTGGATAAAGTCCATCACGATCAGAAAGTAGCCGGGGAAGCCCATCTGAATGATGATATCCAGCTCAAAATTCAGCCGATCCTCGTACTCTTTACGCTTCTCTTCGTAGTTGGGCGTGGTGTCTTTCGGCCACAGCACCGCCAAGCGCTCCTCCAGGCCATCGTGGCTGACCTTGCGAAAGAACTCGTCCATGGTCATGCCGTCGGGCACCGGAAAGTTCGGCAGAAAGCTCTTGCCCAGCAGCACGTCGATATTGCAACGCTTGGCGATTTCAACGGTGTTTTCCAGCGCCTCGGGCAAGTCGCTAAACAGCTCGAACATTTGCTCGGGGCTTTTCAGGTACTGCTGATCGCTATAGGTGCGCTGACGGCGCGGGTCATCCAGCGCCCGCCCCTCACCGATACAGACACGGGTTTCATGGGCTTCAAAATCGGCCTGTTTGATGAAGCGCACATCATTAGTGGCCACCAAGGCCGCACCGCAACGCTCGGCCAAGGCCACTGCCAGGTGCAGGTATTCCTCATCATTGACCCGGCTGGTGCGTTGCAGCTCCAGATAAAACCGCTCGGGAAAACACGCCTGCCACTCACGCAAAGAGTCTTCGGCGCTGGCCAGATTACCGGCCAGCAAGTTCAGACCGATTTCACCCTCTTTGGCACCCGACAGGGCGATCAGACCTTCGGCCGCCTCCTTGACCCACTCGCGTTCGATGATCACTTCACCGTTGCGCTGGCCCTCGATAAAACCGCGGGAAATCAGCTCGGTCAGATTGCGATAACCCTTGGCGTTCATCACCAGCAGGGTCATGCGGCTCAGCGGACCGTCTTCTTCTTTGCTCGCCAACCACAGATCGGCGCCACAAATCGGCTTGATACCGCCACCCATGGCGGCTTTATAAAATTTCACCAACGAGCACAGGTTGCGCTGATCGGTGACCGCCACCGCCGGCATGCCCGCGGCGGCGGCGGCCTTGACCAAGGGCTT
>Ga0156169_1124_pt1 | contig 11116 bp, 6 predicted proteins | sample RifCSPlowO2_12_FD_107822 | JGI IMG/M metagenome (GOLD analysis project Ga0156169, IMG submission 107822) | Pseudomonadales bacterium RIFCSPLOWO2_12_59_9 | reverse complement strand
TAGTCGAGGACGAAACGGCAATCGTAGACCGCCAGGTCCTGCGGGTTGAGCTGCTCGGCCAGCTCGCCCAGCGGCGCGGTGGTGACTATGCCGCCCATGGCCGGGAAAATCATGCCCTTGAGCTTTTTCGGCTCCAGCTTGTGGTACACGTCGCCGGCCAGCAGCACCTGCTTGGCATTGATCCGCCCTTCGGCGGTGACCACCGCCGGGTTGGCGCCATGCACGATATCCAGCACTGGCGAGTGTTCGAAGATCAGCGCGCCCAGGCTCGCCGCCGCCTTGGCTTCACCGATGCACAGGTTGAGCGGGTGCAGGTGCATGTTGCGGCTGTTCTTCAGCGCGCCGCAGTAGAGGTCGCTGGCCAGATGGCGCTGCACGCCGGCGCGATCGAGCAGGGTCACCTCGCCGGCCATGCCATGGCGCACGGCTTCGGCGTGAGCGGCCTCCAACTCGGCCATATGCACCGGTTTCATCGCCGCGTGCAGGTGACCGTGCTTGAGGTCGCACTGGATGCCGTACTTGGCCACCCGGTTTTTGATGATTTCGTGGCCGCGCCAGCGCAGGTGCCAGATAAAGTCATCGACCTTATCGCCGAGCTTGCCTGCCATTTGCTTGCGCATATTGGCATCGCCCGACAGGCTGCCCGTCACCTGGCCGCCGTTACGGCCGGTGGCGCCCCAGCCGATCTTTTTGGCCTCGACTATGGCCACTTTAAAGCCGCGTTCGGCCAGTTCGACCGCCGTGGCCACGCCGGTAAAACCGCCACCGACAATCACCACATCGACCCGCTGCTCGCCTTCGAGGCGCGGGTAAGCGGTTTCTTCATTGAGGCTGGCGGTGTAGTACGAGTTACAGCGTTGGCTGCTCATATCCTGAAATCCTGAGGGTGCACTTAGCCGCTTGATCTGCGGCAAAGTTGCCTTGTTAGTCTTAGCTCGCGGCTAATAGAAGGCTGCCTGAGTGGCAGCTCGCCTGAGTGGCTTAAAGAATGCGGCCCGGATGCGCCAAGCGCGGGCATCCGAGGGCGAAACGGCGCAGTGCGCCCTTCGCCAAGCGAGTCGAGTCGGGTGGTCGCGCATGGCGGCAATGCCACAGCGCCCAGAAGGCCAGCTCCGGCGGCAAGCAGCTGATCACGCCAGCCACTCTGGCAAACGGCCATCGACAGTTCGCCCGGCCACCAGGGCGACGCACGGCTTGCAGGAGAAACACCAAGGCCTATTCATGGCCAGCAGAGTCACACAGTGGTTAACCCCGGTTAAATCCAGATCTACCTATGCTTAGTTGCGCGCCGGCTAAACTTTTAACCGGCCGCTCGCCTCGCCCACCCTCTCGAACAGCGCCTAAAACGCCAGCCGCCATAATCCGTCACGGGCGATTAGCGGCAGCGCTGGCCACTCGGCTTATACTTGCGCAAAATCAGTCTCTGTGGCGGCCAAAGCAGCGCCTGGCACTCGAGCCGACAACTGCGCTGCAGCGGCTCAAACCGCATTGCCCACGGGCTAACCTTCATTTGCGTTGAATTCAGGATGCCGAGCATGGCGACAAAAAAAAAATCAGCCAAACCGGCGCCTGCATCAAGCCCAGTGGCAACTCCTGAAGCAACACTAAACCCCGACAGCCCGGCGCAGGCAACGCCCAGCAACAGTTTTCCGGTGGTCGGGATTGGCGCCTCCGCCGGCGGGCTGGCGGCGTTTGAAGCTTTCTTCTCGGGCATGCCGACCGACACCGACCCGGGCATGGCCTTCGTGCTGGTGCAGCACCTGGCGCCGGACCACAAGAGCCTGCTGGCCGAGTTGATCCAGCGCTATACCCGCATGCAAGTCTTCGAGGTCGAGGACGGTATGCCGGTGCAGATCAACTGCACCTACATCATCCCGCCCAACCGCGACATGGCCCTGCTCAATGGCTGCCTGCAATTACTCGAGCCCGCCGAGCCGCGTGGCCAGCGCCTGCCGATTGACTTTCTATTTCGATCCTTAGCCCAAGAGCAGCGCGAACGCGCCATCGGCATCGTCCTGTCCGGCACCGGCAGCGATGGCACCCTGGGCGTGCGGGCGATCAAAGGCGAAGGCGGCATGGTGATGACGCAAAACCCCGAATCCACCGAATTCGATGGCATGCCCCGCAGCGCCATCGCCACCGGGCTGGTTGACTATCAACTGCCCCCGTCGGAGATGCCCGCACAATTGATGGCCTATGCGGCCCATGCCTTTGGCAAGCCCATGCGCCTGGCCCATGCGGCCACGCCGAAAATCGAAGACGCGCTGAAAAAGATCTTCATTTTATTGCGTGCCCAAACCGGCCACAGTTTTTCCCAGTACAAGCCCAGCACCATTTTGCGCCGCATAGAACGGCGCATGGCCGTCCACCAGGTCGACACCCTCGACAACTACGTGAAGTACTTGCAGCAAGCGCCGACCGAGGTGGAAGCGTTGTTTCGCGACCTGCTGATCGGGGTGACCAACTTCTTTCGCGACCCCGAGGTGTTTCAGAGCCTGGAGAGCGAGATCATCCCCAAGCTGTTTGCCAATAAGACTGCAGATGCAGCCATTCGGGTCTGGTCAACGGGCTGCTCCACCGGTGAGGAGGCCTATTCGCTGGCCATCTTGCTGCAGGAATACCGCGAGGCGTTCAAGCCCAACTACACCGTGCAGGTGTTCGCCACCGACATCGATAGCCGCGCCATTGCCACGGCCCGCAACGGGGTTTATCCGGCCAGTATCGCCAGCGACATTTCCGCCGAGCGACTGCAGCGGTTTTTCACCCTGGAACCGGACGGCAACAGTTACCGCATTCATAAAAACATCCGCGATTTGCTGATTTTCTCTGAGCAGGACCTGATCAAAGACCCGCCCTTCTCCAAGCTCGACCTGATCAGCTGTCGCAACCTGCTGATCTATTTCGGCATGGAGCTGCAACGCAAACTCACTCCACTGTTCCACTACGCGCTCAATCCCGGTGGCATTCTGCTGCTGGGCACCTCGGAAGGCATCGGCGAGTTTGACGAGCTGTTTAGCGTGCTGGACCGCAAAACCAAATTGTTCCAACGCAAGGATGATTTCCATGGCATGCGCCGCAACTCTCTTAGCCATTTGTTGTCGCCGATGAACGCCACCGAACTCGCCACCATCGCCCACCCGCGCAGCGCCGCCAAGAGCGCGCAGCCGCTCAAACTGCCGCTGCGTGAGCTGACCGAGCAGGCCCTGCTGCAGCAATTGGCGCCGGTCGGCGTGCTGGTCAACAGCCTCGGCGACATCCTTTATCTGCACGGGCGCAGCGGCATGTACCTGGAACCCGCCCAAGGCGAGGCAGGCATCAACAATATTTTTAAAATGGCCCGCGAAGGCCTGCGCCCGGCCTTGACCAGCGGCCTGCTGCAAGCCGCCAGCAGCAACGAAAGCGTACATAACCTCGGGCTGCGGGTGAAAACCAACGGCCACTTCAGCCTGATCAACCTGTGCATTCGACCGGTCAACAACGGCCCCATGAGCGCACTCGGCACACCGCTGTTTCTGGTCATTCTGGAGGAAGCCGCCAGCCTCGACCCCGAGCAACTGCAGAAGGCTGCAGCCCAAGTGAGCAGCAGCCTGCAAAGCCTGGAAGCCGATGCCGACGAGCGCATCAGCGCGCTCAAGCAAGAGCTCTGGAGCAAGGAAGCCTTCCTGCAAAGCACCATTGAAGAGCTGGAAAGCTCCAGTGAAGAGCTCAAGTCCTCCAATGAGGAAATGCAGTCGGTTAACGAGGAGTTGCAGTCCACCAATGAAGAGCTGGAAACCTCGAAAGAGGAGTTGCAGTCGGTCAACGAAGAGCTGGCCACCGTCAACACCGAGCTGCAGATCAAGGTTCTGGAGCTGTCGCGGGCCAACAACGACATGAACAACCTGTTGGCCGGCACCGGCATCGGCACGGTGTTTGTCGACCACAACCTGCGCATCCTGCGCTTCACCCCGGCCGCCTCACGGATCATCAACCTGATCCAAAGCGATGTCGGCCGCCCGGTGGGGCATATCGTCTCCAATCTGATCGGTTACAACAGCCTGGTGCCCGACGTGCAGACGGTGCTGGAAACCCTCACCCCGAAAGAGATCGACGTGCAAACCACCGAGGGGCGCTGGTTCAAGATGCGCATCCTGCCCTACCGCACTCTGGACAACGTGATCGAGGGCGCGGTGATCACCTATGTCGACATCAACGAGCACGAAACCCTGCGCCTGAATGAAGAGCGCTATCGCCTGGCCGCCAAAGCCGCCCGCGACGTGCTCTGGGACTGGGACATCATCAAGGGCGAGCAGCGCTGGAACGAGGCCGGCATCTCGGTCTTCGGCTGGTCCGAGATCGTCTCGGCAGCCCAGTCGACCAACTGGTGGGCGGAACGCGTGCACCCCGATGACCGCCAGCGGGTGGTCGATAGCCGCAATGCCCTGCTGGCAAACTCGGCAAAAAACCACTGGGAAGACGAATATCAGTTTCGCAAAGCCGATGGCAGTTATGCCGTGGTATTGGACCGCGGTTTTGTGCTGCGCAACGAGCAGGGCCAGGCGCTGCGCATGATCGGCGCCATGCTCAATATCACCGAACGCAAACAGATCAAGAATGCCCTGCGCGTGAGTGAGCAGCGCATGCGGGTGGCCCTGAGCGCCTCGCCAGTGATGGTGTTTAACCAAGATACAGAGCTGCGTTACACCTGGGTCTACAACCCCCAGCCGGGTTTCGTTGCCGAGCAGTATCTGGGCAAGACCGATGCCGACTTGTTACCGGCGCCCGAGGCCGCCCTCCTCACGGCGATCAAGCGTGAGGTGCTGGAGAGCGGGGTTGGCACCCGGCAAAAAGTGCCCACAAGCAAAGATAACAAATCCAGCTTTACTGATTTAACCGTAGAACCATTGCGGGATACCGAGGGCAGCATCATCGGCATCACTTGCGCGGCAATGGGCGCTAGCAGCTAGCGTTAAAGAAGTTACGGATTAAGGGCCGCTGGGATGAAAAAACGACTTACCCAACGCAACCAAATTAGCCAGCCGGAAAGCCCCGAGACTGCACTTCGCCAGCGCGCCGAAAAAATTGCCGCGCAGCTGCCGACGGCCCCCTTGGCGGGCGGCGAGTCTCAGAATGGCGAGGCCAACCGGCAGACGCTGCATGAGCTGCATGAGCTGCATGTCCATCAAATTGAACTGGAGATGCAAAACGAGGAGCTGCGCCGCACTCAGGCGCAGGTCGAGATCGCCCGCGAGCGCTATTTTGACCTCTATGACCTGGCCCCCATCGGTTATTGCACCCTCAGCGGCAACGGCTTGATCCTGCAAGCCAACCTCACCGCCACGCAATTACTCGGCGTTATGCACACCGAACTGATCAGGCAATCCTTGACACGCTTTATCGTGCATGACGACCAGGATGTTTTTTATCACCTGCGCACCCAGCTAATCGCCACCGGCGAGCCACAGTCCTGCGAGCTGCAGATGCGCAGGGCGGACGGCACCGTCTTCTGGGCGCGCCTGTAGGGCACCACGGCCCTGGATGACACGGGCGCACCGGCCCTGCGCATCGTGTTAAGCGATTGCAGTGCCCGCAAACAGGCCGAAGCGGCCTTGCAGGACAGTTATGAGGCGCTGCACAGCATCCTCGAAATCACCCTAGATGGCTTCTGGCATATCAGTGCACTGGGCCGCTTGCTGGACGTTAATCCGGCCTACTGCCAGCAATCCGGCTACAGCCGCGCCGAGCTGCTCGGCATGCCGATCGGCAAGCTGATTGCCGCAGAGCGCACGCTGGAAACCACCACCTACCTGGCCAGCACCCTGCGCCTGGGCCATCAGCAATTCGAATCGGTACATAGACGCAAGGATCAATCGCTCTGGCAGGTGGAGGTCAGCAGCACCTACCGGGATGTGGCCGGCGGGCAGTACTTCATGTTTTTGCGCGACATCAGCAAGCGCAAACTGGTCGAAGAAAAACTCGAACTGGCCGCCAGTGTGTTCTCCCACTCCCACGAAGGCATCATGATCACCGCGGCCGACAGCACCATCATCAATGTCAACGCCGCCTTCACCCGAATCACCGGCTACAGCCGTGAAGAAGCCCTTGGCCAGACCCCGCGCCTGCTCAATTCCGGCCGCCAATCCAAAGAGTTTTACGCCACCCTGTGGCACAGCCTGGAGCAAAAAGGCCACTGGTACGGCGAGGTCTGGAATCGGCGTAAAAACGGTGAGATCTATGTCGAAATGCAAACCATCAGTGCCGTGCGGGACACCCGTGGCAACGTCGCGCAGTACGTCGCGCTGTTCTCCGACATCACCGAAGCCAAGCAGCATCAAAACGAACTGGAACACATCGCCCACTATGATGCCCTGACCACCCTGCCCAACCGCGTGCTGCTGGCCGACCGCCTGCACCAGGCCATAGTGCAAACCCTGCGGCGCGGGCAACTGCTGGAGGTGGTGTTCCTCGACCTGGACGGTTTTAAGACCATCAACGACAAATTCGGCCATGAAGCCGGCGATCAGTTGCTGATGGCCCTGGCCGCCGGGATGAAACAGGCCCTGCGCGAGTGCGACACCCTGGCGCGGATTGGCGGCGACGAATTCGTCGCGGTGCTGGTCGATTTACCCGATGTGGCCAGCAGCATGCCAATGCTCGAACGCCTGCTCGCCGCCGCCTCCCAGCCCGTGCAAGTGGGCGAGTTGACACTGCAGGTCTCGGCCAGCATGGGCGTGACCTTCTGCCCACAAGAGGACGAGGCGGATGCCGACACCTTGCTGCGCCAGGCGGATCAAGCCATGTATCAGGCCAAGCTGGCCGGCAAAAATCGCCTGCACTTCTTCGATATAGAGGAAGACCGCAGCGTGCGCGGCCATCACGAAAGCATCGAACACATTCGCCAGGCGCTGCTTGCCAACGAGTTTGTCCTGCATTACCAACCCAAGGTGAATCTGCGCACTGGCGCGGTGATCGGTGCCGAGGCATTGATTCGCTGGCAGCACCCATTAAGAGGGCTCATCTCTCCCGCAGAGTTTCTGCCGGTAATTGAAGAGCATTCGCTGGCCATCGAACTCGGCGAGTGGGTGATTAACAGTGCCCTGACCCAGGTCGAGCAATGGCAGGCCGCGGGGCTAAACATCCCGGTCAGCGTGAATATCGGTGCCCGGCAGTTGCAACAGCACAATTTTGTCGAACGCCTGCTCAGCATTCTGGCGGTGCACCCAGGCGTCAAACCCTCCTGCCTGGAACTGGAAGTCTTGGAAACCAGCGCCTTGGAAGATGTGACGCATGTGTCCAAGGTGATCGATGCCTGCCGCAAGCTGGGCATCATGTTTGCGCTGGATGATTTCGGCACCGGCTATTCGTCATTGACCTACTTGAAACGCCTGCCGGTGGCCATGCTCAAAATCGATCAAAGCTTCGTGCGCGACATGCTCGACGACCCTGACGATCTGTCCATCCTCAAGGGCGTGGTCGGTCTGGCCAGCGCCTTCCACTTGCAAGTGATCGCCGAAGGGGTCGAAACCGTGGAGCACGGCGCCATGCTGCTGCAACTGGGCTGCGAGCTGGCCCAAGGCTATGGCATCGCCCGCCCCATGCCCGGCCAGCAGCTACCCAATTGGGCGACCGTTTGGTGGCGGCACTCAGACTGGAGCAATCTGCCGCTGCTCAGCCAGGCCGACTTGCCCATGTTGTTTGCCAGCGTCGAGCTGCGCAGCTGGACCAAAGCCATAGAGAGCTACCTCAAGGACGAACGCTCAACGCCGCCGCCGCTGAATCATCAGCCAAGCCATTTCGATCAATGGCTGAAAGGCGATGGATTAAGCCGCCACGGCCAGCAACCCAGTTTTGCCAAGATCGCCGCTTTGCACCAGCAGATGCGCAGCCTGATAGCGGAGCTGTATGGGCTGTGTGAACGGCAAGGCAATGGCAAAAAACCAGAAGCCTTGGCGCGCCTTGGTGAACTCTATGAGCTGCAAGACGCATTGCTGGCGCAGTTACCGCTGCTGATGGCCGACCCGGGCCACTAGCAAGGCGCGCTTGGCGCCCCGCAAACATGGCCAGCGCTGCCCGCCAGTTGTTTACCGGCAGAGCCCTCGAAGAACACCACGCGGCGGCGGCCACTGCTGGCAATTTGGGCGTTTTCAGGCTAAACCCTGAGTCCCAGCCCAACCCCACACAGGGAGTGTTCCCATGGCTTTCGCCCCACTCAACCAACAACGCATTCACTTTACCGACCACGGCGGTGATGGCCTGCCGCTGATCCTCAGCCACGGTTTCTTGATGGATCAGCAGATGTTCGCCGCGCAGGTCGCCGCCCTCAGCCCGGAACTGCGGATCATCACCTGGGATGAGCGCGGTTTTGGCCTGACCGAATACGACGGTCAGCCGTTCACCTACTGGGATTCGGCCAAAGATTGCCTGGCGCTGCTGGATCATCTGGACATTCCACAGGCGGTGTTTGGCGGCATGTCCCAGGGCGGCTTTATCTCGCTGCGGGCCGCGCTATTGGCACCCGAACGAGTGCTCGGCCTGGTGCTGATGGACACCCAGGCCGGCCCGGAGGACCCGAGCAAGGTCGAGGGTTATCGGCAGATGATGCAAGGCTGGGCGAGCCACGGGTTGAGCGAGGACGTGGCGCAGTTTATCGCCAACATCATCATTGCCGAGCCGCAGGAAAACGCCAAATGGATCGCCAAGTGGCAGGCGCTAAACGACCCGCAGGCCTTGCTGATGGCCACCGAATGCTTGCTGCAGCGCGAAGACATCACTGCTCGGCTGGGCGAGATCACAGCCCCCGCGCTGGTGATTCACGGCAGCCAGGACAACGCCATCCCGCTGCCGCTAGCGCAAGCCTTGTGCAGCGGTTTGAGTGGCTGCGAAGCCTTGGTGCTGATCGAGGGCGCCGCCCATGCCGCCAACCTGACCCACGCCAACGCGGTGAACCCGCCACTGCTGACGTTTCTGCGCCGCCTGCAGGCCGAACGCAGCTAGTCGACTCACGTCAACCGCCAGGCAACTAGTCGACTAAGCGCCTGGTGGCAGGCGGACTGAGCATCTTAATCGGGCGAATTTCAAAATCGCGCAGCAGATAGTCCATCCGCTGCGCATGGAACTGTTGCATATGCGGCAGCGCGGAGTGGATCGTCAGATGCTCTTTGGATTGCCAGACCTCGTAAAAGATAAACAGCGTCGGGTCCTGCTGATCGCGCAGCATGTGGTACTCGATGCAGCCCGCCTCTGCCCGACTGGCCGCGACATAGGCGCCGAACAACGCGGCAAAGGCCTCGGCTTTCTCCGGCTTGGTCTGGGCGTGCAAAATAAATCCGTACTGCTCGTTCATGGCTGAATGCTCCTATTGAGTAAGCTGGGCTTCAGCCCACCAGCAAGGGTTGTTAGCAGCGGTGGGCTAAAGCCCAGCCTACGAACCTCGACCTTTTAAAAACTCTACCGCAACAATTCGCCAAGCATTCATGCCTTTTAAGCAAATATCCTTTGTGCCCTTTGCGGTTTTTTCGCGGGGCAGTCCTCGGTAGTCTGCCGGCCATTGCAACCTACCGGGATCGACCATGAAAAACCTATTGCTACTCAACGGCGGCAAACAATTCGCCCATTCCAACGGTCGTTACAACGCGACCCTGCACGAAGCCGCGCTGGGCTTTTTTGACCGCGCCGGCTTCGACTTGAAAACCACCGAGATCGATGCAGGCTACGACCTGGCCGAGGAAGTGGCCAAGTTCCTCTGGGCCGACGTGATCATTTATCAAATGCCCGGCTGGTGGATGGGTGCCCCTTGGACCGTCAAGAAGTATGTCGACGAAGTCTTTACCGAGGGCCACGGCAGCCTCTATGCCAATGACGGTCGCAGCCGCTCGGATGCGTCGCAAAAATACGGCAGCGGCGGCCTGCTGCAGGGCAAGCAGTACATGCTGTCGGTCACCTGGAATGCGCCGCAGCAGGCCTTCGATGAGCCCACGGAGTTCTTTGCAGGCGCAGGCGTGGATGCGGTGTACCTGCCCTTCCACAAGGCCAACCAGTTCCTGGGGATGGAGGGCTTGCCGACCTTTCTCTGCGTTGATGTGATGAAAGTGCCGGCCATCGAAGCCGATGTGGCGCGCTATCAGCAGCATCTGGCCCAGGTGTTTAACCTGGCGCATTAAGCCCTGAGCGCCAGGCGAATCACGCTTGACGCCACTGGCCGTCGTCAGTGCTGCAGATGCCCGTAGAGCTTGGCGTACAGACCGCCGTCGGCGATCAGTTGATGGTGTTCGCCTTCTTCGGCAATGCGCCCGCCATCGAACACCAGCACCCGGTCGGCCTGTTTCACCGCCGACAGGCGATGGGCGATGATCAAGGTGGTGCGACCACTCAAAAAGCGCCCAAGCGCCTGATGCAGGGCGTATTCGGTGGCGGCATCCAGCGCCGAGGTGGCCTCGTCGAGGATCACCACTTTCGGCTCGGCCAAGACCATCCGGGCAATCGCCAGACGTTGCCGTTGGCCGCCGGAGAGTCGCACGCCAGAGCGCCCGACTATGCTGTCCAGGCCTTGCGGCAAAACCCGAATGGCCGCTGCCAACTGGGCGATTTCCAGGGCGCGCCAGCAGGCCTCGTCGCTGCGCTCACGGCCCATGCACAGGTTGGCGCGCACCGTGTCGTTGAACAGCGCCGGATGCTGCAACACCACCGCGACGTTCTCGCGCACCAGCTCCAGGCCAATCGCCTGCTGGGTAGCACCGGCATAGCTGATGGTGCCGGCTTGCGGCGTGTAGAGACCGAGCAACAGTTGCACCAGGGTACTTTTGCCGCCGCCGCTGGCGCCGACTATGGCGACTTTTTCACCGGGAGCGATGCTCAGATTGAGGTCATCGAGCACCGGCTCGTCGTGGTAGGCAAAGCGCAGGCCGCGCACCTCGATGCCGACGGTGGTCTGGCCCAGAAACGGGTCGATCTGGCTCGGGTAGTGCGGCTCGTCGCTGCGCGCCAGCAGCTCGTTGATCCGCGTCAGCGCGCCACCGGCGGCGTAGTAGGCGTATTGCAGGCTGAGCAGTTGCTCGACCGGGCCGATCATAAACCACAGGTAGCTGAACACCGCGAGCATCTGGCCGATCGACAGGTCGGAGAACAGCACGGTGAGCAT
>Ga0156169_1003_pt1 | contig 11246 bp, 9 predicted proteins | sample RifCSPlowO2_12_FD_107822 | JGI IMG/M metagenome (GOLD analysis project Ga0156169, IMG submission 107822) | Pseudomonadales bacterium RIFCSPLOWO2_12_59_9 | reverse complement strand
GCGCCGCTGCGCATATCGCTGAACAGGCCCACCAGGCGCTCTTTAGTGCGCGCGCTGAGCTTCAGTGCCAGACCCATTTCGTCCGCCAGTTGCGCACGCGCCTTGCCCGGCAGCTCATGTTCGGCGGCTAACAGTCGCGCGTTGGTGCGCGCCTCAATCAGCGCATGGCTGTCGCCACCGGGCACATCCAGGCCTTTCTCGGTGTCGATCCACAACTCGCGGATGGCGCTGTTTTGCAAGCGCTGCAGGTCTTTGGCGCTGTCGAGCAGAAACTTTACTTTCCAGAACGAATGGTCCATCCAGGAGCCACACAGCTCATGGACAAACATGCCCACCCGGGCATCCGTAACAGGTATCCGCTTTAACACACCGTTCTCGCTTGCATAATCACAGTGGCCAAATGATGGCGGCAATGGCAGCAAATGTCTTGTGCCTGAATTAACCGCGGCTGGCGGCCGCGCCTTAGTCGAAGTGCGAGCCTTTGCGTTTCGGCAGCTCCGACCACAGCTCATCGAGATTGGGGAAGTTCCAATCCTCCGGCGACTCGCGGCCGATAATCTTCTCGCGACCCACCAGTTTGGCCAGGTCGATAATTTGCTGTGGCAATGGAGTTTTCGATTTGGCCGAGAAAAACACCTTGACCCGCGGCGTCAGCAGCGAGCTTTCGTGCTGGTCCATCACCAGCCCGAGCCGACCGCTTTCCAGGCGCACCAGTGAGCCGGTGGGATAGATGCCCACCGATTTAACGAAGGCCTTGAACACCACGTCATCAAAATGGCCCTTGCTCCACTCGGCCATCTTGCGGATCGACTCGGCCGGGTCCCAGCCGCGCTTGTAGGGACGATCCGAGGTGATGGCGTCATACACATCGCAGACCGCGCCCATTTTGGCGAACAAGCTGATTTCATCGCCTTTCAGACGGTGCGGATAACCACTGCCATCGACCTTTTCATGGTGGTGCAGGCACACATCCAACACCATGGCGCTGATATTTTGGCTGTCGAGCAGGATGCTGTTACCAGCCTCTGGGTGACCGCGCACGGTCGTGAACTCGGCATCGGTTAATTTGCCGGGTTTGTTCAAGATGGCCTCGGGAATCAGCATTTTGCCGATGTCGTGCAGCAAGCCGGCCATCCCGGCTTCACGCACCTGCACCTCGGCCAGCCCCAGCTGGCGAGCCAGGGCGATCATCAGCGCGCAGACTGCCACCGAGTGCATATAGGTGTATTCGTCGGCATTCTTCAGCCGCGCCAGGCTGATCAAGGCATTCGGGTTGCGCAGTACCGAGGCGGAGATTTCTTCGACCAGCTCAGTCACATGGGCGGCATCGATGGCCTGGCCCATGCGCACCTCGCTGAACATCGCCACCACCGCTTGCTTGGCGGCGCCGCAGAGCTTGTGGGCCCGGCGTATCTCCTCATCCAACGAACTACGGCTAAATACCGGAGCAGTTGCCACCTCCAGCAGACGCGCCTCCACTTGGGCGGCCACCTCGGCCTCGCTGTCGGCATGCTGACCGATAAGCAGATCAACGCCTTTAGTGGTATCAATCCACAGCTCATCGACCCCGCTATCAATGATGCGTTGTAAATCTTTGCGGCTATCTAAAACAAACTTGGCTTTCCAGAACGGGTGCTCCATCCATGAACCGCAGAACTCGTTGATATACATACCCAGACATAGATCGCCGACAGCAATACGTTTGAGCACAGGCGCAATCCAATAGAGTGAAGGACTGCCCTGAGCTTAGGCTGGCAGACTGATATCAGCAAAGGAAATCCCGCGCGCTTACTCCGGACATTCGCCCGATCGGCGCAGCCCCCGGTCGCACCAGCGGCCGTGCGGGTGCGAGCCCTGTTACACTGGCCGACATTTTTTTTGCTGGACATCCCTGTGACCACCTCTGCCCCCAACACGGCCTTCAACACTTTGCCCCTATCTGCCGCCATGCTGGCTAACCTGGATTCCCTCGGTTACACCGCCATGACGCCGATTCAGGCGCAAAGCCTGCCGGTAATTCTCAAGGGCATGGACCTGATCGCCCAGGCCAAAACCGGCAGCGGCAAGACCGCCGCCTTCGGTATCGGCCTGCTCAACCCGCTGAATCCGCGCTTCTTCGGTTGCCAGGCACTGGTGCTCTGCCCAACCCGCGAGCTGGCCGACCAGGTAGCAAAAGAAATCCGCCGGCTGGCCCGTGGCACCGACCATATCAAGGTACTGACCCTGTGTGGCGGCGTGCCTTTCGGCCCGCAGATCGGCTCGCTGGAACACGGCGCGCACATCATAGTCGGCACCCCGGGGCGGATTCAGGAGCACTTGCGCAAGGGCACCCTGAAGCTCGACGGTCTCAACACCCTGGTGCTGGACGAAGCCGACCGCATGCTCGACATGGGTTTCTACGACTCGATCGCCGATATCCTCGGCAAGACCCCGGCCAAGCGCCAGACCCTGCTGTTCTCGGCCACCTACCCGAGCAGCATCAAGCAATTGTCGGCCGCTTTTATGCGCGATCCGCAGCAGGTCAAAGCCGAGGCCATGCACGCCGACAGCCAGATCGAGCAGCGCTTCTATGAGATCTCCCCGGAAGAGCGTTTGCCGGCGGTCAGCAAGATCCTCGCGCACTTTCGCCCGGAGTCTTGCGTGGCCTTCTGCTTTACCAAGCAGCAGTGCCAGGAAGTGGTCGACCACCTAACGGCCAGCGGCATTTCCGCCATGGCGCTGAATGGCGACCTGGAACAACGTGACCGTGATCAGGTGCTGGCGATGTTTTCCAATCGCAGTTGCAGCGTGCTGGTGGCCACCGACGTGGCGGCTCGCGGCCTGGACATCGAAGCCCTGGACATGGTGCTGAACGTCGAACTGGCCCGCGACTCGGAGATTCACATTCACCGGGTTGGTCGTACCGGCCGCGCCGGCGAAAAAGGCCTGGCGATCAGCCTGGTAGCTCCGGCCGAAGGCCATCGCGCCCGCGCCATCGAGGAGCTGCAAAAAGGCCCGCTGAACTGGCAGCACCTCGACGGCCTGAAGTCGCAAGGCGGCGCGCCGCTGCTGCCGCCGATGGTGACCCTGTGCATCGGCGCCGGCCGCAAAGACAAAGTCCGTCCCGGCGACATCCTCGGCGCCCTGACCGGCGATGCCGGCGTGCCTGGCGCCCAGGTGGGCAAAATCGCCATCTTCGATTTCCAGGCCTATGTGGCGGTTGAGCGCGGCATTGCCCAGCAAGCCTTGCAGCGCCTGAACCAGGGCAAGATCAAGGGCCGCTCGTTGCGCGTGCGCATCCTTTAAGCGCAACCCAGAACCTGGCGCGGTTTAGTCCCTAGGGACAATGGCGCGGGCGGCGCTGGACGGTCAAGCCGGCGCGCCCTCGATCGCGTAAGATGCGCGCCGCATTGGCCGCGGCCGTAGAGGATTTAGCGTGAACAACCCTGAGGTAATCATCATCGGTGCCGGCGCCGCCGGGCTTATGTGCGCGCTGACCGCCGCCGCCCGCGGCCGCCGGGTGCTGCTGCTCGACCACGCCAACAAGGCCGGCAAGAAAATCCTGATGTCGGGGGGCGGGCGCTGCAACTTCACCAACCTCTACACCGAACCGGCCAACTTCCTCTCGGCCAACCCGCACTTTTGCAAGTCGGCCCTGGCCCGTTACAGCCAGTGGGACTTTATCGCCCTGGTGAGCAAATACGGCGTGCCCTACCACGAGAAAAAACTCGGCCAGCTGTTTTGCGACCACAAGGCCAGTGACATTCTCGAACTGCTGCTGGCCGAGTGCCGCGACGCCGGCGTGCGGCTGCTGCTGGACACCGAGGTTAAACAGATCGACGCGGCCAGTGCCGGCGGCTATCAGCTGCAGACCAGCGCCGGCGGCTTTGACTGTCAGTCGCTGGTGATTGCCACCGGCGGCTTGTCGATTCCGACCCTGGGCGCCAGCGGTTTTGGCTACCAAGTGGCCAAACAGTTCGGTCATCAATTGCTGCCGACCCGCGCCGCCCTGGTGCCTTTCACCATCACCGAACCGCAGCTCAAAGCCCTGTGCACCGAGCTGTCCGGCACCTCGGTGGAAGACTGCCTGGTCAGCTGCAACGGCATGAGTTTTCGCGAGAACATTTTGTTCACCCATCGAGGCCTCAGCGGCCCGGCGATTTTGCAGATTTCCTCCTATTGGCAACCGGGGGACGCGGTGCAGATCAACCTGTTGCCGCATATCGACCTGCACGAATGGCTGCCCGCCCAGCAAGCCGAACGGCCCAACAGCGAGCTGAAAACCCTGCTGGCCGAGCTGTTTACCAAGAAGATGGCCGGGCTGCTGGCCGAGCAATGGTTCGAGTCCAAACCCCTCAAGCAATACAGCCACGCGGAACTCGCGGCAATCGCCGAACGCCTGGCCAACTGGCAGCTGGTGCCGGCCGGTACCGAAGGCTATCGCACCGCCGAAGTGACCCTGGGCGGCGTCGACACCCGCGAGGTGTCCTCGAAAACCATGGAATCGCTGAAAGCCCCCGGCCTGTACTTTATCGGCGAGGTGCTGGATGTCAGCGGCCAGCTGGGCGGCTTCAACTTCCAGTGGGCCTGGGCCTCGGCCTTTGCGGCGGCGCAGTACGTTTAAGCGCCAGTCGCAAAGTTCAAACAAGTGCTAGCGACTGATTATTTGCTATAAATGCTGTGCCCCCAACGAGACAACGTTCAGCGGCGCTGAGCACTAACCTGAGTGCAGAACGGACCGAACCAACCTCTGGAGCTTAACCATGAAAAAAACCTTCAACGCGCTACTGGCTGTGGTTTTCGGCCTGACCCTAACCGCCTGCGCCAACAGCCCCATGGGCGGTAGCCCCGGCGAAATGCAAATTCGCGCTGGCAAGATTGAACAGATCACCCCGACCATGATGCAAACCAACCATGACAGCGGTGTCGGCGCGATTCTTGGCGGTGTCGGCGGCCTGGCCCTGGGCAGCCTGATCGGCAAAGGCACCGGCCGTGACGTGGCCATGCTGGCCGGCACCATTGGTGGCGCCTTCGCCGGCAACGAGGTCGAGAAGAAGAAGTACGACCAGCCGGTACAAGCCCAGCAAATCATCGTGCGCACCACCAGCGGCGTACTGACCTCCATCACCCAGCCGATCAATCCACAACTCAGCACCGGCATGAAGGTCTACATCGAAGGCACGGGCAACGATGCCCGCGTGGTGCCGCAATACTAAGCACCCTATAGCCAGCGCCAGACGACACCGCGCCCCACCAAGCCCGCCCTTTCAGCTCCCATGAAAGGGCGGGCTTTTTTATGGCGCTGTACCAGTTATGTGTTGAACGCAAAACGTAGGGTGGGCTTTAGCCCACCAAGGCCCTTGTCCAGCGCTGGCGGGCTAAAGCCCACCCTACAAAACAGGGCCTGCAACACGTAACTGGGACATAGCCTTTTTTATGGCGCGGTAGCAGTTACGTGCAGCCTGGGACGTTCAAGCGCCGCCGGCGGACAAAACGCTGGCTGAATGCGCGTTGCGTTCCACTCAAGCATGCGGGGAGCCGGCCGCTGCTCAATCTCAATAGGGTCAATTGAATAGCCTTGGTGAGCTTGCCGGGTTTAACGACGGCATAGCACCCCTGCATCAGTTTTAGCGCTGAGGCTCCAGGCTCTGCAGCAACGCCTCGAATTCACCTAACGGCAGCGGGCGGCTGAACAGGTACCCCTGAAACACCCGGCAGTCGTAATTGAGCAGCAGGCTGCGCTGCGCTTCGGTTTCGACGCCTTCGGCAATCACCTCAAGGCCGAGGTTATGGGCCATGCCGATGATGGTTTTAACAATCACCGCATCGCCGGGATCGGTGACTATGTCGCGCACAAAGGACTGGTCAATCTTCAGCTGATCGAGCGGTAAACGCTTGAGATAGGACAGCGAGGAGTAACCGGTGCCGAAGTCATCCATCGAGAAGCGCACCCCCAAGGCCCGGAGTGCATGCATCTTGCCGATCACCTCCTCGACATTATCGAGCACCAGGCTCTCGGTCAGCTCCAGTTTGAGCTTGGCCGGATCGACCCCGCTGCTGTGCAGGGCGCTGCGTACCAAGTCGACAAAGTCGGTCTGGCGAAACTGCCGGGCGCTAACATTCACCGACACTGGCAAGGCGCAGGCCAAGGGCTGATCTTGCCAATGCTTGAGCTGCTCGCAGGCTTGCTCGAGCACCCACTGGCCGATCGGCAAAATCAGCCCGTTGTCTTCGGCCAGCGGAATAAACTGCGCCGGCGAGACCATGCCACGTTGCGGATGCTGCCAACGCAGCAGCGTTTCGGCGCCAACCACACCGCCCTCGTGATTAATTTGCGCCTGGTAGTACAGCTGTAATTGCCCTTGCGGCAACGCGGCGCGCAGTTCGCCGGCCAGTTGCGCGCGAGCCTCAAGGGTGGCCTGCATGGCCGGATCAAAAAACACTAACGAGTTACGGCCCATGTTTTTTGCCGAGTACATGGCCGCGTCGGCGCATTTAAGCAACTCGCCGACATCCTGCGCTTTGCCGTTGAACAGGCTGACGCCAATGCTCGCAGTGCAATGGTACTCATAGCCGTCCAGCACATAGACCTGACTGAGGCTGCTCAGTACCTGTCTGCCCACTTGGGCAACCTGGGCCGCCGCGCTCTCGCCCCCTTTCGCCAAGCCCTGCAGCATCACCACAAATTCATCGCCACCCAGGCGCGCCACGCTGTCTTCGCCACGCACTGCGGCGCACAGCCGCCGCGCCACCTCCTGCAACAGCAAGTCGCCAACCAGATGCCCTTTGGAGTCATTCAGCACCTTGAAATTATCCAAGTCGATAAACAGCAAAGCGCCGTGGCTGCCGCTGCGGGCACTGGTCGTCAGCGCGTGCTGCAGTCGGTCCAGCAGCAAGCGGCGGTTCGGCAGCCCAGTGAGCGCGTCAAAGAAGGCCAGCTGCTCAATCTCGGCCTCTGCCTGTTTGCGCTCGGTGATGTCGCGCGACAAGACGATAAAACGCGGCCCTTCCAGCAGGCTGGTATTTTTGCGCGCCACCGACAATTCAAACCAGCAGTCACCCTGCTTGAGTGACAGACACAATTGCGCGCCCTGGGAGGTGCCGTGCTCGGCCGCTGCGGCCAGCGCATCCATCACCACCTGTGCGGCTGGCGCCGGCATCACCTCATGCACGGTATGGCCAAGCAACTGCCCCGGCGGCGCCACCAGGAGTTCGCTGCGCCGAGCGCGGTAATCCCAATAGCGCCCGTCGGCATCCAGTTCAAACATCAAATCGGGGATGGCCTCCAGGGTGGCGGCCAGATGATCGCGCGACTGTTCAATCAGCTGATTGGCAACCGTCAGCGCCGCCAGCGCTGAATTTAATTCGCGGGTATTAACCGCCACGCGGCGGCGCAACATGCGGTTCCAGATCATCAACAGCAGTGCCAGCACGCTCAGCACCGCCAGCACGTAAGCCACATTGCGCGCCAACAGCAACGCCGCATTGTCGGCAGTTGACACCGAGGCGCCCAACCATTTTTCCTCTATGGCTTGCAGCTCGGCGGCGGGTAACTCGACGAACCCCTCTTCCACCAATTGCAGCAAGGCCTCATCGCCCTTGCGTACCGCCCGGTGAAAGGCGCCCACGTAGAGCGGTGCGGTAAAGCGAAACTGACTGGCCTTGCCCAGTTTATTGATGAAGTAGATTGCCGGCGGTTTGTCGATGCACAGAATCAGCGCCTCTCCTTCGCTGGCGGCCAGCACCATCGACTCATAGCTTGGATAATGCTTGAGGTGCTCAACCCCGTGGGCTTGCAAGGTGTCGATACAGGCATCGCCGTCTTTGACGCCCACGCTAAAGCCACGCAAGGAGTCGGCATCGGTAATACCGCCAAGACTCTTATGAAACAGAATCGGCACCTCAATGCTCGCGTACGGCGCCGAGAAGCTATAAATCAGCTTGCGCGGTTCGGTTTCAAAGATGGTGTCGATGACATCGGCCTGGCCGCTCTCCATCAACTGCTTGGCCTTACCCCAATCCATCGCCTGCAGATTGACGGCAATCCCGGTGCGCTGCGACCACAGCGCCCAGCTGTCTTTCAGAATGCCCTGCAGCTGGCCGTTAGCATCACGAAAGATATAAGGGGGGTAGTTGTCGTCCATCGTCACACTGATCGACGTCGGCCGCGCCATTGCGGCGCTCGCACCCAGGCTAAACAGCAGGCTCGCCAACATTAACCCGCCCAGCAGCAGGCGCAGCAACGGGGGCCGAGGGCGGTAACAGCTGATTTCACCGGCGAGCAAGCGCATTACTTTTATCCGTCCATACCGCACAGGGTGTTGAGCCTACAGCACGTAGCAACACCTGAACCAAACCAAAGCCAAGCGCCCTTTGTGAGTCTGGTTTACCGCGCCCAGTCGTCAAGTTTGCACGGCTGATCTGGGCAACTTCGCCGGCATTTTGTCTTGGCGCGACAGCCAGCTTTGACGATGCGACAAACAGCCACACGGCCAACACTTAGCGCTGCTAGCCGCTTGGCGGGTCAAGAACCGCTATGCTAGTTTGACGCCTCGCAAGGAAGCTCAATACAGCCAGCCGGAGCGCATCCGAATAAGAAGAGGACACCCCATGGCCGAGGCCACGCCCGCGCTAGAAATTCGCAACCTGCACAAGCGCTACGGCGACCTTGAGGTGCTTAAAGGCATCTCGCTGACCGCCCGCGACGGCGATGTCATCTCGATTCTCGGCTCTTCCGGCTCCGGCAAATCGACCTTCTTGCGCTGCATCAACCTGCTCGAGAATCCCCATCAAGGGCAAATTCTGGTGGCCGGCGAAGAGCTCAAGCTCAAAGCGTCGCGAAATGGCGATCTGGTCGCCGCCGATAACAAGCAAATCAATCGGATGCGCAGCCAGATCGGCTTCGTGTTCCAGAGCTTTAACCTGTGGCCGCACATGAGCGTGCTCGACAATATTATCGAGGCGCCGCGCCGCGTTTTGGGGCAAAGCCGCGCCGAGGCCACCGAAGTCGCCGAAGCCTTGTTGGCCAAAGTCGGCATCGCCGACAAGCGCCATGTCTATCCCGGGCAATTGTCCGGCGGCCAACAACAACGCGCCGCCATCGCCCGCACCCTGGCCATGCAGCCGAAAGTGATACTGTTCGATGAGCCGACTTCGGCCCTCGATCCCGAGATGGTCCAAGAAGTGCTTAGTGTTATTCGCGCGCTCGCCGACGAGGGTCGGACCATGTTGCTGGTTACCCACGAGATGAACTTTGCCCGGCAAGTTTCCAGCGAGGTGGTGTTTCTCCACCAGGGGCTGGTTGAAGAGCAAGGCACTCCCGAGCAGGTATTCAACAACCCGAGTTCGGCGCGCTGCAAACAATTCATGTCCAGCAATCACTAACGGAGCAACAACGCATGCAGAACTACAAAAAAATCTTGCTCGCCGCTGCCGCTACTCTGGCATTTGGCAGCAGCGCCATGGCCGCCGAAAAAATCAAAATCGGCACCGAAGGCGCCTACCCGCCGTTTAACCTGATCGATGCCAGCGGCAAGCCCGGCGGTTTCGATGTGGACATCGCCATGGCCCTGTGCGCGCAAATGAAGGCCGAGTGCGAAGTGGTCACCTCCGATTGGGACGGCATCATCCCGGCGCTGAACGCGAAAAAATTCGACGCTATCGTCGCCTCCATGTCGATCACCGACGAGCGCAAGCAAGCAGTCGATTTCACCGACGCTTACTACACCAACAAGCTGCAATTCATTGCGCCAAAAGGCGGCGATTTCAAAGTCGACAAAGCCAGCCTCAAAGGCAAAGTCATCGGCGCCCAGCGTGCGACCATCGCCGGCACCTGGCTGGAAGACAACATGACCGGCGTGGTTGAAATCAAACTCTACGACACCCAGGAGAACGCCTACCTCGACCTCAGCTCCGGCCGAGTCGACGGTGTGCTGGCCGACAAGTTCGTCAACTGGGAATGGCTCAAGAGTGAGGCCGGCAAGGGCTTCGAATTCAAAGGCGAGCCGGTCTTCGACAACGACAAAATTGGCATCGCAGTGCGCAAAGGCGACCCCCTGCAAGGCAAGCTGAACACCGCCCTGAAGGCCATAGTTGCTGACGGTACCTACCAGAAAATCAACGCCAAGTACTTCCCGTTCAGCATCTATTGATGCCTGACCGGCGCAGCCCGCACGGCTGCGCCGGCTCCACGTAGTAACCACTGATGACCTTCGATCTCTACGGCTTCGGCCCAGCGCTCGCCGCTGGCACTCTGATGACCATCAAACTGGCGCTCGCCGCGCTGGCGTTGGGCTTGGTGCTCGGCTTGCTCGGCGCACTGGCTAAAACATCCCCGCACAAGTTGCTGCAATGGCTTGGCGGAACCTATTCGACCATAGTGCGCGGCATCCCGGAGTTGCTCTGGGTACTGCTGATTTACTTTGGCACCGTCAACCTGATGCGCAGCTTCGGGGAGATTTTCGGTCTCGACGACTTGGCCCTCAGCGCGTTTGCCGCCGGCACCATTGCCCTCGGCCTGTGTTTTGGCGCCTACGCCACGGAAGTCTTTCGTGGCGCCATCCTGTCCATTCCGCGCGGCCAACGTGAGGCCGGGCAAGCCCTAGGTCTGTCGAAAATACGGATTTTCTGGCGGGTCATCCTGCCGCAGATGTGGCGCATCGCCCTGCCGGGCCTGGGCAACCTGTTTATGATTTTGATGAAAGACACCGCGCTGGTCTCCGTCATCGGCCTGGAAGAAATCATGCGTCGCTCGCAGATCGCCGTCAGCGTCAGCAAGCAGCCATTCAACTTCTTCATGATCGCCGCGCTGATTTATCTCAGCCTCACCGTGCTGGCCATGACCGCCATGTACTTCCTTGAAAAACGCGCTGGCCGCGGCATCCGACGGAGCGCCTGATGAACTGGGACATTATTATCAAGTACCTGCCGCGCCTGTTTGACGGCGCGGTATTGAGCTTAGAGCTGGTGGCAATTGCGGTACTGGCCGGCTTGATCCTGGCCATCCCGATAGGCATCGCGCGCGCCTCACGGCACTGGTACATCCGCGCCCTGCCCTATGGCTATATGTTTTTCTTTCGCGGCACCCCGCTGCTGGTGCAACTGTTCTTGGTCTACTACGGCCTGGCGCAATTTGATGCGGTGCGCCAAGGGCCGCTGTGGCCGATTCTGCGCGACCCGTTCTGGTGCGCCACCATCACCATGACCCTGCACACCGCCGCCTATATTGCCGAGATTCTGCGCGGCGCGATCCAGGCCATCCCCGCCGG
>Ga0156169_1252_pt1 | contig 11383 bp, 10 predicted proteins | sample RifCSPlowO2_12_FD_107822 | JGI IMG/M metagenome (GOLD analysis project Ga0156169, IMG submission 107822) | Pseudomonadales bacterium RIFCSPLOWO2_12_59_9 | reverse complement strand
ATGATGGCCTGTATCGGCGAGAAAATTCTCAGCGCGCCCTTTGCCATACTCGGCTCGATTGGCGTGGTGGCGCAGGTGCCGAACGTGCACCGCTTGCTGAAAAAACACGAGATCGATTTTGAAGTGCTGACGGCCGGCACCTATAAGCGCACCTTGACGGTGTTTGGCGAAAACACCGAGAAAGGCCGAGAGAAATTCCAGGAAGACCTGGAAACCACTCATACCCTGTTTAAAGGTTTTGTCTCGCGCTACCGGCCGCAATTGACGATCGATGAAATCGCCACCGGCGAAGTCTGGCTCGGGCTGGCGGCATTGGACAACAAACTGGTCGATGAACTGAAAACCAGCGATGAATACCTCGGTGAACGTGCCCGCGAAGCCGAGTTGTTCCACCTGCATTACGCCGAGAAAAAGACCTTGCAGGAACGTTTCGGCCTGGCCGCCAGCGTGGCCATTGACCGGGTGCTACTCAATTGGTGGAGCCGGCTTAGCCAGCAACGCTTTTGGCAATAGAGCCTCGCGGAACATTATTAACAGGTTGTTGAAAAACGTAGCGAGCGACGGCTAGGCAAGGCGAAATCAGCCGAAAAAGCGCAGTGTACGAACTGTATATGAGCATTTTTAGGCTGATTTCAACGCCGCATAGCCGAGCGCAGTAGTTTTTCAACGGCCGGTTCTGGATAAATAAGGAGAACCGCATGACTAGCTTTCAGGCACTGGTGGTGAGTGAGCAAGCCGATGGCCGCTTTGAGGCGCAGGTGCAGACCCGCACAGTTGCCGACTTGCCCGCCGGTGAAGTATTGATCCGCGTGCAGTACTCCTCCTTAAACTACAAGGATGCGCTGTCGGCCAGTGGTAATCGCGGGGTGACTAAGCTCTATCCGCACACCCCAGGCATTGATGCGGCTGGCATTGTCGAGCAGTCCAGTGTCAGCGAGTTTGCTGCCGGCGATGAGGTGATAGTCACAGGTTACGATCTGGGCATGAACACCTCCGGCGGTTTTGCCCAGTACATTCGGGTGCCGGCGGCCTGGCTACTGAAACGCCCGCAAGGCTTGTCGCTGCGCGAGGCGATGTTATTGGGCACCGCAGGGCTAACGGCGGCGCTCTGCGTGGCCAAGCTGGAGCAGGCCGGGCTGACCCCGGACGCGGGCACTGTGTTGGTCACCGGAGCCACTGGCGGTGTCGGCAGCATTGCCGTGGCCTTGCTGGCTAGCCTGGGTTATCAGGTGGCGGCGGCGACCGGTAAAGCTGAGCAAGCCGAGTTTCTAAAGCGCCTCGGCGCTACGCAGATCGTCAACCGCAGCAGTCTGCTGGACGGCACCGACAAAGCCATGCTCAAGCCGCAATGGGCCGGGGCGGTGGATACTGTCGGCGGCGACATCTTGTTTAATGTGGTCAAGGCGCTGCACTACGGCGGCAGCCTGGCCTGTTGTGGGCTGACGGCTGGCGTGGCCTTTAACGCCAGCGTGTTGCCGTTTATCTTGCGCGGGGTCAACTTGCTCGGGGTCGATTCGGTCGAGCTGCCCTTGGTGGTCAAGGCCTCGATGTGGGACAAGCTGTCGTTGCAGTGGAAACTCAGCAACCTGGAAAGCTTGGCTCACGAGGTGACCTTGGCGCAGTTACCAGCGGCGATTGAGCAAATGCTGGCGGCCAAAACCAGCGGCCGAATCCTGGTTAACTTGACCTGAAGCGCTGCTCAGTTGGTTGTTTTAACTAAACGGCCAGGCAGAAAAAAGCCCTGAACTTCAGGGCTTTTTTGCAACTAGCAGAGGCTCACCAGCCAGGCATCAAGCGCGGCGGCGAAACAGCGGCAGCGGCTGGTCGCTGGAGGCTTGGTAGACGTGGGTGAATTCGCTAAAGGCTAGCAAGGCGTCTTCAGCGTTCATGTCCGCGCGCAAGGCGAAGGCATCGAAGCCGCAACGCTTGAGGGCAAACAGTTGATCGCGCAACACGTCGCCAATGGCCCGCACTTCACCCTTATAGCCGTAGCGTTGACGCAGCAGGCAGGCGGTGGAGGAGTGGCGGCCAGCGGTGAAACGGGGGAAATTCAGGGCGATAACCTGGAAGTTATCCAGTTCAGCGGCGATTTCTTCGATCTCCTCACCGGCTTCCAGCCATACCCCTAAGCCGCCATCGCGGGCTTTCAGGGCACGCGAATGCTCAACCCAGAGGGCCAATGGCACAATGATGTCGTCGCAATTGGAGATGCCGTCGAGGCTGGCGTCCTTGGGCAGCAGGTGCCAGGTCTCGTCGATGATCTGGCCGTTTTTAATGATTCGCTGCATAAACGCGCTCCTTGAATGGGTCGATACCGATGCGGCGGAAAGTATCGAGGAAGCTTTCTTCGGGGCTGCGTTGCTCGATGTAGACATTGATGATTTTCTCAATCACGTCCGCCATATCTTCTTCGGCGAAGGATGGGCCGAGGATTTTTGCCAGGCTGGCGTCGCGGCCCGAGCTGCCACCCAGCGACACTTGGTAGAACTCTTGGCCTTTTTTGTCGACGCCGAGAATGCCGATATGACCGACGTGGTGGTGACCACAGGCGTTCATGCAGCCGGAGATATTCAGCTCCAGCTCGCCGATGTCGAACAGGTAATCCAGGTTATCGAAGCGCCGTTGAATGGCTTCGGCGACCGGTATCGACTTGGCATTGGCCAGCGAGCAGAAGTCGCCGCCCGGGCAGCAGATCAAGTCGGTCAAGAGACCAACGTTAGGCGTGGCAAAACCCAGTTCGCGCAATTCACCCCAGAGGGTAAACAGCTGGGCCTGCTCGATATCGGCGAGGATGATGTTTTGATTGTGGCTGTTGCGCACCTCGCCAAAGCTGTAGCGCTCGGCCAGATCGGCAATCGCATCCAGCTGTTTGTCGGTGACATCGCCGGGCGCGGTGCCGGTGGGCTTTAGCGACAAGGTCACCGCCACGTAACCGGGCTTCTTGTGGGCGAAGGTGTTGCGCTGACGCCAGCGGGCAAAGCCTGGGTGCTCGGCGTCCAGGGCGCTCAACGCGGCCTGCTGGTCGACCAGCGGCAGGTACGCCGGATCGACGAAGTACTGGGCGACGCGCTGTACTTCAGTGTTGTCCAGAGTGGTCGGACCATCTTTGATGTGCGCCCACTCGGCGTTGACGCGCTCGGCAAACACTTCAGGGGTCAGGGCCTTAACCAGAATCTTGATCCGTGCCTTGTACTTGTTGTCGCGTCGGCCATAGCGGTTGTAGACCCGCAAGATGGCCTCAAGGTAGCTGAGCAGGTGCTGCCACGGCAGGAATTCATTGATAAAGCTGCCGACGATCGGGGTACGGCCCAAGCCGCCGCCGACTGACACGCGGAAACCCAGCTCGCCTGCGGCGTTGTGTACGGCTTCCAAGCCGATGTCATGCACCTCGATCGCGGCGCGGTCGCTGATCGAGCCATTGATGGCGATCTTGAACTTGCGCGGCAAGTGGGTGAATTCGGGGTGGAAGGTCGACCACTGACGGATGATTTCGCACCAAGGGCGCGGATCGATCAGCTCATCAGCGGCCACTCCGGCAAACTGGTCGGTGGTGGTGTTGCGGATGCAGTTGCCGCTGGTTTGGATCGCGTGCATCTGCACGGTCGCCAACTCGCCAAGAATGGCCGGCACGTCTTCCAGTTCGGGCCAGTTGAACTGTACGTTCTGGCGGGTACTGATGTGCGCATAGCCCTTGTCGTAGTCGCGGGCGATCTTGGCCAGCATGCGCACTTGGTTTGAGCTGAGCAGGCCGTAAGGCACGGCAACCCGCAACATCGGCGCGTAACGCTGAATATAAAGGCCGTTCTGCAGGCGCAGTGGGCGGAAATCTTCGCCTGACAGCTCACCGCTGAGAAAGCGGCGGGTTTGATCGGCGAACTGCTTAACGCGGTCCTCGACGATCTGTTGGTCGTACTGGTCGTATACGTACATGAAATGTCCTGTTTTCAGGCTGCTACAGCTGATCTGCGCGCACGGCCGCGCACTCCCTAAATTGGAGCGCAGGCAAGATACCAGCTCAGGGTTATGCGCAAAAGTGATGTTTTAGCATATGGTCCGAACTTCGGGTGCTAACCAATCGCCGACTTCGCTTGAGCAAGCGGCTGTGGTGGTCTTAACTGCAAGGGCAAGTTGTCGACATCGGCCACTATCACAAGAATAACTACCTCCAAGGGGACGCCATGACTGATCACACTGAGCCTGATAATCGCGATAGCGTGGTCGATGCCCGCGCTATTTTTGTCTTGATTTTGTTGGCGGTCGTCACCGCCGTTTACTGGGTCAGCCATCAGTAAACGCGCTAAGCCAGGCTGCGTGAAAACGTAGCGAGCGAAGGTTAGGCAAGGCGCAACGCAGCGAAGCGGAGTAACAACCGAAGGTTGGCCCGCAGGGCAAGCGAAGCGCAGTCAAAACAGGCAAGGACGCGGAGTTTGCGAGTTGTAAATGAGCAGTCCGAGTCTGTTTTTAACGCCGCATAACCGAGCGCAGTAGTTTTCACACAGCCTGAAACGCCGCCCTTGGTCAGCTACCAAAGGCGGCGTTGTCGTTTTGCCGTACTATGCCGCGCTGGTTGCACAAGGCCACTAGTCACGCCTTGAGCTTTATCAACTTGTTCGCGGGTGCTGAAATTGAAATGCGTTGTACGCTGGGGCTTTGCCCTGGGCTTGATGTTGGTGGGCGGTTTTGCCAGCGCGGCCAATGTGGTGTTTCTTAACCCCGGCAAATCCAATGAAGCTTACTGGGTCAGCTACACCCAGTTTATGCAGGCCGCCGCCGCTGATCTGGGCATCCACTTGCAGGTGCTGTATGCCGAGCGGGTGCCGGAGAAAATGCTCGAGCAGGCGCGGGCCGTGCTGCACGGCCCGCAGCCTCCGGACTATCTGGTCTTCGTGAATGAGCAATATGCCGGCCCGGAAATCTTGCGGTTGTCCAAGGGCACCCAGGTCAAACTGTTCGCGGTGAGCAGCACCCTGACCCCCGATCAACAAAGCCTGATTGGCCAGAGCCGGGGAAAATACCCCAACTGGATAGGCAGTCTGGTGCCCAATGACGAGGAAGCCGGTTACATCATGGCCAGCGGCCTGATCGAGCAGGCGCAGCGCGCCAATCCTCGGGCGGCGTTGCAGATGTTGGCCTTCTCTGGGGTCAAGCAAACGCCGGCGGCGCAACTGCGTGAACGTGGCTTGCAGCGCGCCTTGGCCGAACACCCGCAAGTACGGTTGCAGCAACTGGTAAACAGCGAGTGGAATCGCCAGCGTGCCTATGAGCAGGCGCAAGTGCTGTTGCCGCGCTATCCGGGCGTCAGCTTGATTTGGTCAGCTAACGATGAAATGGCCTTTGGTGCTATGCGTGCCGCCCAAGAACTGGGCAAAACCCCAGGGCGGGACTTGCTGTTTTCAGCCTTGAACAACTCAGTTGAGGTATTGCAGGCGCGCCTCGACCAGCGCGTCAGCGTACTGGTCGGCGGACATTTCACCGCGGGTGGCTGGGCGCTGGTGCTGCTGCACGATTACGACGCCGGGCTGGATTTTGCCCAGCGCGGCGGCAAGGATCGGCAAGACCCACTCTTTATGCGCCTGGATAAACCCCAGGCGGCGCGACTGCTTAAGCGCATCCAGGGTAACGGCTTTGAGCTGGATTTCCGCCGTTTCAGTGCCCTGCATCAACCCCAGTTGCGCGACTACCACTTTTCCCTGCAAGCCTTGCTCGACTAGCCGCCATCGGTCTTTGGCCTGCTAGAGCAAGTCCACGCCAAAGCGTTTAACCAGCAGCGCAAACAAGCCAAAGCAAACGCTGCTGATAACCGCGCAGGACAGCAAGGTGGGCCAAAAGCCCCAGCGCGGCAGCAGCAGTGGAAAGACCAGGAACATCGGCAGCGTCGGCACCACATACCAAAAGGTGTACCAGGCATGGTTGGCGATTTTCTCCGCTGATTGATGCTCAAGGTACAGCCAGATCAGACTCAAGATGGTGACCAGGGGCAGCGCGGCCACCAGACCGCCGAGCTTGTCGCTGCGCTTGGCCAGTTCGGAAACCAGCACTACCACCAGCGCGGTGAGCGCGTACTTGCTGATGATCCACGCCATTGGCTGCCCCGTTACGTTTGAGTGTCTGATCGTTGCTTAAGCCTTGTCGGATCAAGCCTGCTCGTGGGACATCGCCCAGACGGCGGCCTCGACCCGTGAGCGCAGGCCGAGTTTGTGCAGCAAGTTTTTCACATGCACCTTCACTGTGCCCTCGGTAATGCCCAGTTTGCGGCCGATCATTTTGTTGCTGTTGCCGCCGGCAATCATGCGCAGCACTTGCTGCTCGCGCTCGGTCAGTTCGACCTGATTGGCCGCTTGCGGCTCGCGCAGGGCCTGGGCCAGTACGCGGGTTAATCCGGGGCTGATCACCAGTTCGCCGAGCAAGGCTTGGCGCACCTGTTGGATGAGCTTTTCCGGCTCCATGTCTTTGAGCAAATAACCGTCGGCACCGAAGCGCAGTGCGTCGCGCACGTCTTTTTCCGCATCGGAAACGGTGAACAACAAGACTTTGCCGCTATAGCCAATTTGCCGCAGACGCTTGAGGGTTTCGATGCCGTTGAGTAGCGGCATATTGTTGTCGAGCAAAATCAACTGCGGTTGCAGGGTCTCCAGCAGCGCTAGGGCTTCTTCGCCGTTATTGGCTTCGCCGACTATTAGGAAATCGTCCTCCAGCTCCAGTAACTGGCGAATGCCACGGCGCATCATCGGGTGGTCATCAACCAGCATCAGGCGAAAACGTGGGTCTGTGTCGGGGGTGTTCATAGGGGTGATTCCTCTGCATGGCGACCGAGAAACCCCGGTTTAAAACTTAGCTGGATACGGGTGCCGTGTGGCTGGTTGGCGCTGATTTCAAGCACGCCCTGCAGGCTGCGGGCACGCTCTTGCATGATGGTTAAGCCATGATGCTGGCGCGGGTCACTGCTTTGTCCGATGCCGCAGCCATCGTCCTCAATCAACAGTTCGATTTGCTCGCCCTGTTGGTGTAGGCGCACCCGCACTTGCCTGGCGTTGGCGTGGCGGGCGCAATTGGACAGTGCTTCGCGGGCGATTTGTAGCAGGTGAATCTGCTCGCTGGCATCCAGGGTAAAGGCCAGCGGCTCGACCTGTAACAGCACTTCAAAATTCCCCCGTTCGGCGAATTCGCGCACCGTGTCATCGAGGGCCTGATCCAGCCCGCTGCCGTTGATTTGCAGGCGGAAGGTGGTCAGCAGCTCGCGCAATTGCCGGTAAGCATTGTTGATGCCCTCACGGATTTCTTCGCTGACGGCAAACAACTGTTCGGCGGTTTCACCACGACGCATCAGGGTTTGCAGGCGGCTGACCTGCAGCTTCATATAAGACAGGGCCTGGGCCAGGGAGTCATGCAGCTCGCGGGCGATGATGGTGCGCTCATCGAGCAGCAGCAAGCGGTGGTCCTGCTCACGCTGGCGTTCCAGCGACAGCGCGGTGCCGACCAGATCGGCCAGCGCCTGAATCAGTTCGGTTTCCCAGCTCAGCGGCCGATGGCCGTCGTCAAAGTTGGCCCGCAGCTCGCCGAGGCTGTTGCCCTGGTTGTTGATCTGATAGGTCTGCAGGTTCGGTTGCTGTAAGCGTTCGCAGGTGGCGCAATCATTGCGCGAGCAGATTTCCCGCGACTCGCTGCCGTGCAAGGCGATCAGCTGTTCGGCGGGGCGATTCGGGTTGCCGTGCAGGCACAGGGTCAGGCGCAGGCCGGGAATCAGTGCCTGAAAATTATCAATCAACAGGTCCAGTTGTTCGGCGCTGCTCAAGGCGCTGGCCAGCTGGCGGCTGCTGAAAAACAGTAATTGCAGCGCCGCATTGGCTTGGGCGAGGTACGCGGTTTTTTGCTCGACCCGGCTTTCCAGGGTGCGGTGGGACTCCTCGATCGAGTCGGCCATGGTGTTAAAACTCAGGGCCATTTGGCCCAGCTCATCCTCCGACTGAAACTCCACCCGCGCCGAGTGATCGCCATCACGAAAACGTTCGGCGGCGCTGGTCAGGTATTGCAGCGGGTTGATCACGTTAGTTTGCAGTTCATACATGCCAATCAGCAGGATCAGCACGGTAATAAAGAGTGCGGCGCCTTGAATGTTCTGCTGCCAGCCTTGCTTGCGTTCGCTGCTTTGTTGCAGTTGCAGCACGAAGCGACTCAGTTGCTCGACAAAGTCATCGACCTGCTGCAGAAATAATTGCCGATCACCCGCATCCAGGGCCGGGCGCAAATGCTCTTGCCAGCGCCCTTGCAAGCCCAAATAGGCGCTGTGCAGCGGCGCCCGCGGGTCGGCTTCCAGCACCTTTTGCAGGTTTTTGCTGTGCAGGCGTTGTTCCAGATTGGACAGTTGCGCCTCGATCTCTGCCGCCGGCGCGTTGGCTTGCAGTTTCCAGCTCAGCCGGTAAGTGGCCATGCGCAAAGAACCGGCGGTATTGATCGCGGCGGCATCGTCCTCACTGAGCCAGGCGATTAAGCCGGCGCTCATGGCACTCGACAGCGCCAGCACTGCAATCAGCAGTACCGCCAAACCTGCGCGTGCTGGCAGCGAACTGCGCAGCCATTTTAGAGCCTGCATGGGTTTACTACCTCTAATGATTCCGGACTGCCAAAAGCACCTATGAATACTCTAATTTAGGTGTGTAACTTGTTGTTTATAAAGCATTTATTCGTTAATTCCGCAGCTATCACTTAAGAGGTAGAGCGGCTTAGGGTAGGCCAGGGCGGCAGGGATTTACTTGATCCAGGTCAGTTTTAGCCGGCAGTTGAGTGCCTACTGTTGTAGCCATGTTAACCGTAAAAGGGCTTCGTCATGGCTAGTGTGAAGGTACAGCAGGGGTTGGTGTTAGGGATGAGCACCCTGGCGTTTACCGTCTGTTTTATGGTCTGGATGATGTTCGCCGTCCTCGGCGTGCCGGTCAAAGAACTGCTGCAACTGAACGAAACCCAGTTCGGTTTGCTGGCGGCCACCCCGGTGCTGACCGGCTCGTTGATCCGCCTGCCGCTGGGCCTGCTGACCGACAAGTTCGGCGGTCGCATCGTGTTCTTCATTTTGATGCTGGTGTGCGTACTGCCGATCTACATGATCAGCCTGGCCACCGAGTATTGGCACTTCCTGGTGCTGGGCCTGTTCGTTGGCCTGGCTGGCGGCTCCTTCTCGGTCGGTATCGCCTACGTCGCCAAGTGGTTTGATAAATCCACCCAGGGCACGGCCATGGGCATCTTCGGCGCCGGTAACGCCGGCGCTGCGGTGACCAAGTTCGTCGCCCCGGCAATCATCGCCGCCGCCAGCTGGCAGATGGTGCCGAAGGTCTACTCGGCCATCATGTTTATCACCGCGCTGCTGTTCTGGTTCACCACCTATGAGAACAAGGCCCACCGGGTGTCCAGCTCGGTGTCCTTGGCCGAGCAATTGCGCACCCTGAAAGATCCTAAAGTGTGGCGCTACTGCCAGTACTACTCGATCGTCTTCGGCGGCTACGTGGCCCTGGCCCTGTGGATGACCAAGTACTACGTGCAGGAATATGGCTTCAACCTGCAAACCGCGGCCTTACTGGCGGCCTGTTTCTCCCTGCCGGGCGGTGTGCTGCGCGCCATCGGTGGCTGGATGTCGGACAAGTGGGGCGCCCACAGCGTGACCTGGTGGGTGATGTGGGTGAGCTGGATCTGCCTGTTCCTGCTGTCCTACCCGCCGACCGACCTGATAGTGCAAACCGTCAACGGCCCGCAAAGCTTCCATATTGGCCTGAACGCCACCTTGTTCACCGTATTGCTGTTCGTCATGGGCATCGCCTTCGCCTTCGGCAAGGCCTCGGTGTTCAAGTACATCTCTAACGACTACCCGAACAACATGGGCGCCATCTCCGGCATCGTCGGCCTGGCCGGCGGCCTGGGCGGCTTCGTCCTGCCCATCATGTTCGGGGCCCTGGTGGACCTCACCGGCGTGCGCTCGTCCTGCTTCATGTTGATGTACGGGGTGGTCTGGATCTCGCTGATCTGGATGTACCTCAGCGAAGTGCGCAGAACCCCAATGATGGGCGTGGGCGCAGAAAGCCCACGGCTTAGCGAAGTTTGATTCGTTCACGGTTTTTGATTAGTTCTAGGAGCAAGACCATGTCAGCCACAAACAAAGCGGTGACGGGCCAAGCGCCCAAGCAGGGGCCGGTGATTACCGACTGGCGTCCGGAAGACAGTCATTTTTGGGCGACCACCGGCAAGGCGATCGCCACCCGCAACCTGTGGATCTCGATCCCGGCGTTGCTGTTGGCTTTCGCGGTGTGGATGGTCTGGAGCACGGTGATCGTCCGTCTCAACAGCATTGGCTTCAGCTTTACCACCGATCAGCTGTTCTGGCTGGCGGCCTTGCCAGGTTTGTCTGGCGCCACCTTGCGGATTTTCTACTCCTTTATGGTGCCGATCTTCGGCGGCCGCCGCTGGACCGCCCTGAGCACTGCGTCATTGCTGATCCCGGCGCTGTGGATGGGGTTTGCCGTGCAAGATGCCAACACCCCCTACAACGTGTTCGTGCTGATCGCGCTGCTCTGTGGTTTTGGCGGCGGCAACTTCGCCTCCAGCATGTCCAATATCAGCTTCTTCTACCCCAAGGCCCAACAGGGCACTGCACTGGGGTTGAACGCCGGTTTAGGTAACCTGGGTGTGTCGGTGATGCAGTTCGGCGTGCCGCTGGTGATCTCCCTGGGCATCTTCGGCGCCCTGGGTGGCGCCCCGCAGAACCTGCCAGACGGCAGCCAGCTGTGGTTGCAGAACGCCGGTTTCATCTGGGTACCGTTTATCCTCGCGGTCACCATTGCTGCCTGGTTTGGCATGCATGACCTGTCCAGTGCCAAGGCCTCGTTCAGCGAGCAGGCGGTGATCTTCAAGCGCAAGCACAACTGGTTGATGTGCTGGTTGTACCTGGCCACCTTCGGTTCCTTCATCGGCTTTGCCGCGGGCTTTCCGATGCTGATCAAGACCCAGTTCCCGGGTGTCGATCCACTCAAGTTCGCCTTCTTGGGTCCCCTGGTGGGCGCCCTGATTCGTCCGGTGGGCGGCTGGTTGGCCGACAAAATGGGCGGCGCCCAGGTCACCCTGTGGAACTTCGTGGTGATGATCGCGGCGGTGTTTGGCGTGCTGCACTTTCTGCCAGTGGGCGGTGAGGGCGGCAACTTCTACGGCTTCCTGGCGATGTTCATGCTGCTGTTCGTCACCACAGGCGTGGGTAACGGTTCGACCTTCCGGATGATCCCGGTGATCTTCCGCACCCTGCACGAGCGCCTCAGCGCCGGCAAGAACAAGGACGTGCAAGAGCAAGCCGGCAAGAGCGCCGGTAAAGAAGCCGCCGCCGTGCTGGGCTTCAGCTCGGCCATCGCCG
>Ga0156169_1030_pt1 | contig 12297 bp, 10 predicted proteins | sample RifCSPlowO2_12_FD_107822 | JGI IMG/M metagenome (GOLD analysis project Ga0156169, IMG submission 107822) | Pseudomonadales bacterium RIFCSPLOWO2_12_59_9 | reverse complement strand
CCTGGCGGGCCTTCCAGGCGGCGGCCAAGATCAAGTTCGACTGGGGCCCAGCGCCTTACCCGGCCAGCAGTGAGGCGATCTTTACCGCCATCGCCGCCGCCTTCAACGGCCCGGTCGATGACGTGCCGGTGGACAACGGCGATGTCAGCCTGGCCCTGGCCGGCGCCCAGCAGGTGGTGCGCGCCGAATACCAGGTGCCCTTTCTCGCCCACAGCACCCTGGAGCCGATGAATGCGGTAGCCCAGCTGCACAACGGCCAACTGGAGATCTGGGCCGGCCATCAGGCGCCGACCATCATCCGCCAGCAAGCCGCCGCACTGGCCGGCTTGCCCATCGAACAGGTGCAGCTGCATGTGCAGTTTCTCGGTGGCGGCTTCGGCCGCCGGCTGGAGAGCGACTACATACTGCAAGCGGTAAAGCTGGCCATGGCCCTGCCAGGCCGCCCGATCAAACTGACCTGGACCCGCAGCGAAGACATCCAGCACGACATGTATCGCCCCGCCGCCATCGCCCGCTGCCAGGGCGTGATGGGCAGCGCTGGGGTGCCCTTGGTGGTGCAGATGGATATCGCCAGCCCCTCGGTCGGCCGCTCGTTCGCCGCTCGGGTCGGCATGCCGGCGGTGGGGCCTGACCGCGCCATCACCGAAGGCTCGGCCGGCCAGCCCTATAGCATCGCCAACTACCGGGTCAGCGGTTACGACCCGGGCCTGCAGCTGCCGGTGGGCAACTGGCGCTCGGTCGGCGCCTCGTTCAACAGCTTCTTCCACGAGAGCTTTCTCGATGAGCTGGCGCTGGCCGGCGGCGTCGATCCGCTGGCCATGCGCCTGCAAATGACCGCCGATTTCCCGGTGGCGCAGCAGGTGCTGAACAGCGTGGCGGCCATGGCCAACTGGCAACAGCCACTGCCGGCGGGCCGCGCCCGTGGGTTGGCCCTGTGCCTGTCGTTTGGCACCACCGTGGCGCAAGTGATCGAAGTCAGCCAGACCGACGCTGGCGTGCGTATCGACAAGGTCTACTGCGCCGCCGATGTGGGCATCGCGCTTGACCCGCAAAACCTCGAAGCGCAAATGAGTTCGGCGATTATCTATGGGCTGAGCGCGGCGATCATGGGCGAGATCAGCTTTGCCGACGGCGCCGTAGTGCAGTCCAACTTCCACGACTACGACGCCTTGCGCATGCGCCAGGTGCCGCCGATCGAGGTGCGCATTCTGGAGAACGGGCCCACCCTCAGCGGCGCCGGCGAACCCGGCACGCCGCCGTCCTTGCCGGCGCTGGCCAATGCCATCCACGCCCTCACCGGCCAACGGCTGCGCAGCCTGCCGCTGAACAAACAGGTGAAATTCGCCTAAGCCCTGCGCCGTTGGCCGGTAGGGCCGGCGGCGCTTAGCGGTTATCCTAGAACCCCCTGACCTAGCCGTGCCCCGCGATGCTGCTGATCTCCAACAACGTACAGCTGGCCGACAGCGAGATTGAACTGAGCGCCATCCGTGCCCAGGGCGCCGGCGGGCAAAACGTCAACAAAGTCTCCAGCGCCGTGCACCTGCGCTTCGATATCCACGCCTCGTCCTTGCCGCCCTTCTACAAGGAGCGTCTGCTGGCCCTGCGTGACAGCCGCATCACCGAAGGCGGCGTGATCATCATCAAGGCCCAGCAATACCGCACCCAGGAACAGAACCGCAACGACGCCCTGGAGCGCTTGAAAGAGCTGATTCTGGCGGCGATCAAGGTGGAAAAAGCCCGCCGCCCGACCAAGCCAACCCTCGGTTCGAAGAAACGCCGGCTGGAAGGCAAGACCCAGCGCGGCTCGATCAAGGCCGGGCGTGGCAAAGTGGATTATTGACCGCCTGCACATGCTCCCCAATAGCCGCTGGACAGCCATGCACGCGGGGCTGAGACTGGCCCCACACTCGCAACCGAACCCAGCGTAAGTTTCATCGCCGTTTAGCGCCAAGGCCTTGACTAAGCGCCCCTTTTTCGTCGATTTTTTAACCACAGTGTGAGTGTGTCAATCAACCGGGCTAGACGCTGTTTGCGAGAGAGGCTGCAATGCTCGGTCATGATAAAAACAGGAGGCTAAATAGCCATGAACGATGACAAGGACAGTCAGTTCGGTACCGAGGATGCAACAGATGCCGAACTGCACGGTGGCATGCGCTTGCTGCGCGAACAGGCCGAGGCCCAGGCGCTGATTAAAATTGCCCAGTCCGCGAAACGAATTGCCACGCTGGATCCCGACCAAGTGCGCGGGTTGATGCATGAACTCAGCGTGCATGAAATCGAACTGGAGATGCAAAACGAAGAGCTGCGCCTGATTCAAGTCGAACTGGAGGGTGCGCTGGGCCGTTATTTTGAACTCTACGACCTGGCGCCCGTGGGCTATTGCAGCCTGAGCGAGACCGGTCGGCTGCTGCAAGCCAACCAGTTGCTCGCCACCTGGCTGGGCACCTCCGAACAGGCGCTGGTCACCCGGCCGCTGGCGAGCTTTATCCACCCCGATGAGCACGACAACGAATACCTGTTACGCCGGCGACTGATGGCCCGTGGCAGCCCGCAAATGTGTCAGTGGCGCTTTTTGAGCCCAGCTGGCCCACCCATCTGGGTGCAGGTGCAGGCGGTATTGCGCGCGGACGCCAAGGGCGCCCCGACCTTTCACCTGGTGCTGACCAATATCGACGAGCTCAAGCAAACCCAACTGGCCCTGCAGGCCGCACTGGATGAACAAGACGCACGGATCCAGGCCCTGCAGCAACGGCTGGCACCTTAGGTTGAGCGGCTAACTGCGGCGCTTAACGCCGCGTGAATAATCCCGTCTACGGCTGCATACAAGCCCATCGAAATCAGAATTTAAGGCTTAGGCTGTCCAGCTTAGCGCGGCAACCCCACCCGCAACGCCGGCTGCCCGGCGCGTGGTTCGATGCGCAGGCGATAGCTGGCGCCATCGGTTGCGGGGTTGTACCAGCGGGCCTCGTAGTCATTGTTGCCCAGCCAGCGCACGGCCAAGTCGAAACCCTGATCATCTTCCAGCCGCCCAGCGCGGCTGAATGGCTGCCATTGCCCCTGCTGTAGCGTTTCGATTTGCAACAGCGGCTGCTCGAAGGCCATGGCGGCCGGGGCTTGGTCTTGCCATTGCAGACGCCAGTAGGGTTCTTCCTCGTCGCTGATCAGTTGCGGCGGCTGCAGTACTTGGCGCGGTTGCGCCTCGGTCTGGACCGACGGCCAGAACGCGCCCAGTTCCAGGTCGAAATCCCGGCTGGCCGGCAGGTCGGCGAAATTGCCGCGCGCCAGCATCTCGCCCAGCAACCGGCCGCTGTGGGCCGCCAGAAAGGGCGCGGTCTGCGGGCCATAGAGGGTATGCCCACCTTCGTAATACTGCAGCGCGTATTCGCCCGGCGTGGTGACGTAGCCGGTGTAGCCGTTGGCCACGCTGCTGACCACCACCGGCGCCGCTGGCCGCCCGGCTTGGGCCAGGCGTTGCTGCATCTGCTGGGCGATCAGCTGGCCGCTCATCACCGTCACTTCAAACGGCAGCATGGCCCAGTAGCTGTTGTCGATCTGCAGGGTCTGGATCAGCAGGCGATGGGGAAACGCCTCGGTCGGCGCAATCAGCGGTTGCAGCCAGTGGGTGCCGAGCCAGTGCTTGGCGCCCTGACAGTCATCGGCGAACCAGGTCTTCGGTTGCCCCGGATGGATAAAGGGCAGCTGCCAGATCAGCGGGGAATGGTGCTCTATGGGGCCGGCCGCCAGTGCGGCACCCAGGGCCGGCTGACACAGGCTGATGGCGCCGATGCTGGGCTGTTGCAGCACATCCACCTCGCGCAGGGCGCTGTGCAGCTCGACCCGTTCATGCAAATGGCCATCCAGCTGGCGGAACAGGGCAAAGGCCTGGGCGCCGATGTTGCGGCCGACGCGCCGGGCCTGGGCATAACTGAGGTGCTCGAACTCGACGTTGGGCGCCACATCGCCGTGGGTCGCCTCGAAGGCGCCGTGGATGGGTTTTTCGTCCAGGCCGTACTGCTGTTGCACCCGCCAGGCCAGCTCATTGGCGATATAGGCCCAGACATCGGCGTGGTAGAAGGCGGTGTCCGAACCTATGCCGGTGCCATGGATGGAGAAGCTGGAAAAGACCCCGCGCGGCCGGTACTGGCCCTCGCCATCCTGCAGGTCGATGCGTACCATTGTCAGGGTCGGGTTGATGGCCTGGAATACCCGCCCTGGGCTGGCGTCCTTGTCGGTCACCTCGGGGTTGTTCAGATAGGGTTCCAGCGCGCGGTTGCGAGTCTGCCCCCAGATCTCGCTCTGCCCCACCGCCAGCTTGGCCGGCCGCAACTGATCACGGGCCTGCAGAACCGCGCCTTCGATGCGCTGAGCGAGGAAGTTAAACCAGCGTTGATCGAAGCCGGCGGCATTGCTGGCACGCTGGTTGTAAAAGTCGTTGCCAAAATACTGCCCCGGTGCGGCATGGGTGTGGTTGGCCGCCAACACCAGGTTCTGCGGGGCTATCTCGCTGACTGCCGCCAACCGCTGGCTCAGCGCCGCATGCAGAATCTCCGAGCCGGCCAGCAGGTCGGTCTGCACCAGCACCAAGGGCTCGCCGCCCTTGGGTCGCAGGTAGAACACCCGCGCCTTGAGCCGGGTGCGAAAGCCATCGCCATAGGCCGACCAGATGGCAAAACCGGCCTTGGGCATGCCCGGCGGCGGGGTGATATCCACCTCCACCACCGCCCCCAGCAATGCTGCCGTCTGCTCGGCGACCGGCTGCGGCGCGCTGTTAGCAAACTGATAATGCAAACGGGGCGACTGGCAGGCTGCCAGCAGCAGACTAAACAGAGCAATTAGGGCGAGACGCATCGGGCCGACTTCCTGATCCTGGGGAGCGTCACCCTAGCGCAGAGCTGGCACGCCAGTACAAGACAATCGGCGCCAGTCGCACAACGCCAATCCAACGATGGGCACCGCAAGTCAGTTGCCCGGTGTTGTTACGACTTGTCCACCAGCTGTTGCAGTCGGCGATATTCGCGTACCAGCCAATACAGGCAGCAGGGGACGACAATCAGATCAATGCCGATATGGAACAAGCTGAACAGGTAATTGGGCTGGCCTGATTGAGAGCGCCCTAGACTTGGAAGTTGCCTTCCTCTGCCACTATCACCTCGTGGGGCAGATCGCCGATCAGCTTGGCGAGCTTGCCGCCGGTGCGGTACCGGGTACCAGCCAGCATCTGTTTCGCGCTACAGACGGCGCAACAGGTAACGACTGCGACTGACCTTGGCCTGGTTGTCGAGCAGGGCGATTTCCGCCCCCGCCAGGCGCAGCTGGCTGTTCAGGTCACTGCCATACAGCTGCTGCAAGAACTGCCGATAGCCGGGGCCGCTGCCGGGCGGCAGCTGGGTCAGCAGGTAGGCATGCAGAGCCGGCAACTGAAACTGCCAGTCCCCCGCCGCACAGACAAATCCCGCCGCCGTTAATTGCCCGATTAACCGTGGCTCAGCGCGCAGCACGCGCTGACAACAGTCCAACAACAAGGCAATGGCCGGCGACATGGCCGTGGCTTATTCCACAGTCACCGACTTGGCCAGGTTGCGGGGCTGGTCGACATCGGTGCCCTTGAGGATGGCGACGTAGTAGGACAGCAGTTGCAGCGGGATGGTGTAGAGGATCGGCGCCAGGGCGTCGTGGATATGTGGCATGTTCACCACGTGGGTGCCCTCGCCGTTGCGCAGGCCGGCTTGCTGGTCGGCAAACACCACCAGCTCGCCCCCCCGGGCACGGACTTCCTGCAGGTTGGACTTGAGCTTCTCCAGCAACTCGTTGTTCGGCGCCACCGTGACCACCGGCATGTCGCTGTCGACCAGCGCCAGCGGACCGTGCTTGAGCTCGCCGGCCGGGTAGGCTTCGGCGTGGATATAGGAAATCTCCTTGAGCTTGAGCGCCCCTTCCATCGCCACCGGGTATTGCGCGCCACGGCCGAGGAACAGGGTGTGGTGCTTCTCGGCGAACAGCTCGGCGAGCTTCTCGATGGTCTTGTCCATCGCCAGGGCTTCACCCAGGCGAGTCGGCAGGCGGCGCAGTTCGGCCACCAGTTCGGCTTCCAGTGCTTTGCTCAGGCTGCCGCGCACTTGCCCGAGCGACAGGGTCAGCAGCATCAAGGCCACCAGCTGGGTGGTGAAGGCCTTGGTCGAGGCCACACCGATTTCCGGGCCGGCCTGGGTCAGCAGGGTCAGGGCGGATTCGCGCACCAAGGAGCTGGTACCGACGTTACAGATCGCCAGGCTGCTGAGAAAACCCAGCTCCTTGGCATTGCGCAGGGCAGCCAGGGTGTCGGCGGTTTCGCCAGACTGGGAGATGCTGACGAACAGGCTGTCCGGGTGCACCACCACCTTGCGGTAGCGAAACTCGCTGGCCACTTCGATCTGGCAGGGAATCCCGGCCAGCTCTTCCAGCCAGTAACGGGCAACCATACCGGCGTGATAACTGGTGCCGCAGGCGACTATCTGCACATTCTTGACCTGGGCAAACAGCTCGGCCGCTTGCGGGCCGAAAGCTTGCACCAGTACCTGATCGGTACCCAAACGACCTTCAAGAGTGCGCTGCACCACTTTTGGCTGTTCGTGAATCTCCTTGAGCATAAAGTGCCGGTAGGCGCCCTTGTCGGCGGCCTCGGCACCTTCGTGGTATTGCACCTGCTCGCGTTGCACGGATTGCCCGGCGGCGTCCCAGATCTGCACGCTGTCGCGGCGAATTTCGGCGATATCGCCTTCTTCCAGGTACATAAAACGGTCGGTGACCTGGCGCAACGCCAACTGGTCGGAAGCGAGGAAGTTTTCGCCCATGCCCAGACCAATCACCAGCGGGCTACCGCTGCGCGCGGCCAGCAGGCGGTCCGGCTGTTGGGCGCTGATCACCGCCAGGCCATAGGCGCCGTGCAATTCGGGAATCGCCGCCTTGAGTGCATCGGCCAGATCGGCGTGGGCTTTGAGCTTGTGGTGCAACAGGTGGACGATGGTTTCGGTGTCGGTATCCGAGCTGAACACATAGCCGAGACCTTGCAGGCGCTCGCGCAGGGCTTCGTGGTTTTCGATGATGCCGTTATGCACCACCGCCAGCTCATCGCCGGGCTCATTACCTGAGAAGTGCGGGTGGGCATTGCGCTCGCAAGGTGCGCCGTGAGTGGCCCAGCGGGTGTGGGCAATGCCCAAGCGGCCCTGCAGCGGCTCGCCGGCCAGGGCTTGCTCAAGCTCACTGACCTTGCCGGATCGACGGCAGCGTTGCAGCGTGCCTGCACTGCTGAAAATGGCCACACCGGCGCTGTCATAACCACGGTACTCCAGGCGCTTGAGGCCTTCGACCAGGATTGCGCTGATATTACGTTCGGCGACTGCGCCAACAATGCCACACATAGGGTTGCTCCTTACTTAGCGGGGACGGCAGCGCAGATCAAGGTGATCCCGCGCGCGGTTATCTGTTCACGGGCCTCGGGGGCGAGGCGCTCATCGGTTATCAGGGTATGGATGCTGCTCCAGGGCAGCTCCAGATTGGGAATCTTGCGGCCGATTTTATCCGACTCAACCAGCACTATGACCTCACGCGCCACCTCGGCCATCACCCGGCTCAGACCGAGCAGCTCATTGAAGGTGGTGGTGCCGCGGGCCAGATCGATGCCGTCGGCGCCGATAAACAATTGGTCAAAATCGTAGGAGCGCAGTACCTGTTCGGCCACCTGGCCTTGGAACGACTCGGAATGCGGGTCCCAGGTGCCGCCGGTCATCAGCAAGACCGGCTCGTGTTCCAGCTCACTCAGGGCACGGGCAACGTTCAGTGAATTGGTCATCACCACCAGACCTGGTTTGCGGCCCAGTTGCGGGATCATCGCGGCAGTGGTGCTGCCACTGTCGATAATGATCCGCGCATGTTCGCGGATACAGCCAGCGGCGGCGGCGGCTATGGCTTGCTTGTAGGGCGACAGCGGCTGGCTCGGCTCGCTGATTAACTCGTGGGGCATCGGCACGGCACCACCGTAGCGGCGCAGCAACAGGCCGCTTTTTTCCAGCGCGGTGAGGTCTTTGCGGATGGTGACTTCAGAGGTATCGAAAGCCTTGGCCAGCTGATCGACGCTCACTTCGCCCTGCTCAGCGAGCAAAGCCAAAATGGCATGACGACGTTGCGGTGTGTTGCGCTTGGACATTAAATGGTTTCGATTCGAAAGATAACTATGCGAATCAAAACCTAATGAAGCTTTTGCGTCAAGTGGAAATCGACCTGGGATGGATGGCGCTTCATCCTTCCACCACTGCAAGCTCATGGATTACCGTGGCCAACGCTTCGCGGTTGACCACCCTTCCGGCCTATTTCTTGGTTGGCCGCTTCCAGCCATCGATATTGCGTTGTTTGGCGCGACCGACGGCCAGGGTGTTGGCCGGAACATCGCTGGTAATCACCGAGCCGGCGCCGGTAGTGGTTTTATCACCCAACACCAGCGGCGCAACCAGCGAGCTGTTGGAGCCAATAAACACGTCCTCACCCATGACGGTCTTGAACTTGTTTGCGCCGTCATAGTTGCAGGTGATGGTGCCTGCGCCGATATTGCTGCGCGCACCTATCACCGCATCGCCCAGGTAACTCAGGTGTCCGGCCTTGGCGCCTTCGCCCAGTTGGGCGTTCTTCAACTCGACGAAGTTGCCCACATGGGCCTTGGCGCCCAGCACGCTGCCCGGCCGCAAGCGGGCGAACGGACCGCAGTCACTGCCCTCGCCCAGCTCGGCGCCATCCAGATGACTGTTGGCTTTAACCTGCGCACCCTGGCGCAGAATGCTGTCCTTGATCACGCAGTTGGGGCCGATTTGCACATTGTCTTCGATGAGAACCCGGCCTTCGAGAATCACGTTTACATCGATCAGCACATCGCGGCCAACCGTCACCTCGCCACGCACATCGAAACGCGCCGGGTCACGCAGGGTCACGCCTTGGGCCATCAAACGGCGTGCCGCGCGGTATTGGTAATGCCGCTCCAACTGCGCCAGTTGCATGCGGTCGTTGGCGCCCAGCACTTCCATTTCGTCATTGGCTTGTTCGGTAGCAACCACTAGGCCATCGGCCACCGCCATGGCATTGGCCCCGTCGGCCAGAATGATCCCCAAGCCGGCGCCGGGCATGCCATTGCGCAGCGAGGCCGCATTCGCGTTGTCGCTGCCCAGCTCGACGCGTGCCACATCTTTCAGCAGCACGACCGCCCCATCGGGCGCAGACTTCAGCAGCACGTTCTCGAACTGTTCCACCGTCTGCAGCTTGCTGCGTGCCGTGATCGTGGCATTGAGCTGCTGGTCGGGCAGCGCCGGCAGGTCGCCCAGCTTGCCCGCCGACACCTGCGTGTTCTGCGCCTGGATGGCGCTGGCAATGTCCGACGGCATCAGCGCGTACTTTTCCAGCTTGGCCGGGTCCATCCAGATCCGCATGGCGTAGTTGGTGCCGAACACCTGCACTTCGCCCACCCCGTCCACGCGTCCAATCACGTCCACCAGGTTGGAGGTGAGGAAGTCCCCCACATCCACCGCGCTCACATCCGGGTCAGACGAGGTGAAGTGGTAAACGATCATGTAATCGCTGCCACCCTTCGTCACAGTCACCCCACGGCTCTGCACCGCAGGCGGCAGGCGTGACATGGCTTGCTGCAGCTTGTTTTGCACCTGCATCTGTGCCAGGTCCACATTGGTGCCGGGCAAAAAGGTGAGGGTGGTGCGTGAGCTGCCCGCCGCGTCACTGGTGGACGACATGTAAAGCAGGTTGTCGATGCCCTTGAGCTGTTGCTCGATCACCTGCGACACGGAGCTGTCCACCGTCTCGGCCGAGGCGCCGGTGTAGGTCGCGCTGATGCTGACCTGCGGTGGGGCGATGTCCGGATACTGCTCGATCGGCAAGGTCTGCAGGGCCAGCCCGCCGCCCAGCATGATGACGATGGCGATCACCCACGCAAAGATGGGCCGGTTGATGAAGAAATGCGCCATGACCCGGCCCTCAGCGTGCGCTCGACGCCGGCTGGGACGCCGCCCCTGCCTTGTCCGTCGCCTTGGCAGCTGCTGTGTCCGCCACGTTCACCGTCTTCACCGTGTCACCTGGCTTGATGCGCTGCAGCCCGTCCATCACGATGGCCTCACCCGCCTTCAGGCCACTGCGCACGCGCCAGTGCTGCCCCACGGCCTCGGCCACCTCGATCGGCCGGTGCTCTACCTTGCTGTCTGGGGTCACCACCAGCACGCTGGCCTTGCCGCTCAACTCGCGCTTGACTGCCTGTTGAGGCACCAGCAGGGCATGGGGCACCAGCCCGGTGGCCAGGCGTGCCCGCACATACATGCCCGGCAGCAGCACCCGGTCTGGGTTCGGCACCTGGGCGCGCAAGATGATGGCGCCCGTCGAGGTGTTGACGTTCACCCCTTCAAACTTCAAGGTGGCGGCATGCGGGTAGACGCTGCCGTCTTCCAGCACGATGTGCACCTGCGCCGAACCCGAAGGGTGACGCTCAAAGTGCCCGGCGGCCAGGTCACGCTGCAAGCGCAGCACCTCGGTGCTCGACTGCGTGATGTCCACGTGCATCGGGTCCAGTTGCGTGATCTGGGTCAGGGCTGCGGCCTGATTGGCCGTCACCAGGGCGCCCAGCGTGACGCTGGACAAGCCCACCCGCCCGCCAATTGGCGCCACGATGCGGGTGTAGTCCAGATTGATCTGCGCCTGGGCCAGTGCAGCCTGCGCGGCAGACAACTCGGCCGCCGTCTGTTGCACGGCCGCCTGACTTTCCTCAAACACCTGCTGACTGACGGCCTGCTGTTTCACCAGGTCCGCGTTGCGCTTGAAGTTCAACTCGGCCAACCGTGCAGCCGCCTGCGCCTTGGCCTGGGCGGCCTTGGCACTGGCCACGGCCACCTCATACGTCCGCGCATCGATCTGATACAGCGCCTGGCCCGCCTTCACAGCCTCGCCCTCGTTGAACAGGCGCTGACGGATGATGCCGCTCACCTGCGGACGCACATCGGCCGCCTGCACCGCCACCGTGCGCCCAGGCAACTCGGTGCTCAGCGCCTGCTGCTCGGCCTTCAACACCAGCACGCCCACAGTGGTGGGCTCTTTCTTGCCCGACTTCGCTTCGTCTGGCTGGTCGCCGCAGGCCGACAAGGTCAGCGCGGCCACCAGGGCAAGCCACAGGGCAGGGCGCGTGGCGGCGAGAGTCGGGCGGGTAGAGCGCGCAAAGGCGCCAAAGGCAGGAACAGACATCATGATTCCGGTGTGGGGCGGTTGTGCAGATTCTGACCGAGTCATGTGAACGAACCGTAAAGCAAGCGAGTGCCCCCACACCGTGACAAGTTGGGGGCAGAGCGGAATATGATGCACCCATGAAAATCCATGCCGCCCTCGCGCCCCTGTTGCTCCTCGCATCGCTCACCTCCGCTCAAGCGGAAACCGTGGGTTGCGTGACCACCGCGTGGAAGTTCTGGGGCGCCAACCACAAGGTGTGCGTCGAAGCCTTTGCCGACCCCAAGGTGCCGGGCGTCACCTGCCACGTCAGCCAGGCCCGCACAGGCGGCGTCAAGGGCACGTTCGGTCTGGCCGAAGACCCCAGCCAGTTCTCCCTGGCCTGCCGCCAGACCGGGCCCATCACACTCCCGGCCAAGCTGCCCGAGAACGAAACCGTCTTCAGTGAAGACACCTCCATCCTGTTCAAAGAAACCCGCGTCGTGCGCATGTGGGATGCCAAGCACAGCACGCTTGTTTACCTTGGTATCAGCCGCAAGCTGATCGACGGCGCCCCGGCCAACAGCATCTCCACCGTGCCCGTGATGCCGTGGCGCTGAACCCTGCATTGATGAAACAAGACTCCGCTCCCTTGCTCGCCTGGCACTACACGCTGGGCAGCCACTTGCTCCGCATCCTCGAAAACGGGCACATCCTGCCCCACGACCAGACCGACACACCGGCCGTGGAATGCCCGCTGGTGTGGTTCTCGCTGAACCAACGCTACGAGCCGTCAGCGGCCAAGAGCCTGGAAGTGAACGGCGTGGCCCAGCCCCCGACGCTGGAGGTGATGCGCCAACTTGGCAACGGCGTGTACCGCCTGGGCGTGCCGCCTCGCAGCCTGTTGACCGGCGAGACCTTGCGCAAGCACGCTCGCATCAGCAAAGACCGCTGGCAGACCCTGGCCCAGCAGGCGCAGGCCTGCGGCGCGGCCATCTCCGAGTGGTACGGCACCATCGACCCCGTGCCGTCCTCCGACTGCGTCATCGAGGTCTGGCAGCCTGACGGCAGCTGGGCTCG
>Ga0156169_1047_pt1 | contig 12816 bp, 9 predicted proteins | sample RifCSPlowO2_12_FD_107822 | JGI IMG/M metagenome (GOLD analysis project Ga0156169, IMG submission 107822) | Pseudomonadales bacterium RIFCSPLOWO2_12_59_9 | reverse complement strand
CGCAACTGCAATCAGCCCAGGCCTGGATTGCCCGTGAGTTTCAACCCTCAACCCTCAGCAGCGAGCAACAGCTGGCGGAGATGAGCTGGTTTATTCGCGCTGCGGCGCCTTATCGCGGTCTGCAGATTCGGGTGGTTTCGGAAAATATCGGCACCCATGTGTATGAAAGCAACGTGCTGGCACGGGCTTTCGCGCAGATCACCGGGATTGACGTGGTGCATGAAGTTACCGGTGAAGACGATGTGGTCAAAAAACTCCAGGCGCAGATGCAAACCGGCCTGCCGCTCTACGATGCCTACGTGAATGACAGCGATTTTATCGGGGCGCACTTTCGCATGGGCAAGACCCTGGTGTTATCCGACTACATGCTGGCCGAGGGCCGGGCGGTGACTTCGCCGACCCTGGATCTGGCCGACTTTATGGGCTTGCGCTTCACCAGCGGGCCGGATGGCAAACTCTACCAATTACCCGATCAGCAGTTCGCCAACCTCTACTGGTACCGGCAGGACTGGTTCAGTCGCCCGGAGCTACAGCGCGCCTTTAAGCAGCGCTACGGCTATGCACTGGCAGTGCCGCAAAATTGGACCGCCTATGAAGACATCGCCGAGTTCTTCTCGGTGCATGTGCGCGAGCTGGATGGTCAGCGAGTCTGGGGGCACATGGACTACGGCCGTCACGATCCATCGCTGGGTTGGCGTTTCTCCGATGCCTGGCTGGGGTTGGCCGGGGTGGGTGACAAGGGCTTGCCCAATGGGCTGCCGGTGGATGACTGGGGGATTCGAGTGGAAAACTGCCACCCCGTCGGCGCCTCGGTCAGTCGTGGCGGCGCGCTCGACAGCCCGGCCGCTATTTACGCCATGACTAAATACAAGGGTTGGCTGGATAAATACGCACCGCCCGAGGCGCGGCAAATGACCTTTAGCAGCTCTGCTGAATGGGTGCCAAAAGGCCAGATTGCCCAGCAGATTTTTTGGTATACGGCCTTTGTGCCCGACCTGTTAAAGCCCGGCAGCGCCCTGGCCAATGCCGATGGCAGTGCCCGTTGGCGCGTCGCCGCGTCGCCGGTGGGGGCCTATTGGCAAACCGGGATGAAATCGGGTTATCAAGATGTAGGCTCCTGGACTTTGCTCAAGAACACCGCCGCCGACCGGCAAGCGGCGGCCTGGTTGTATGCCCAATTTACCGTGTCAAAAACCGTATCGCTGCGCAAAACTCTGGTCGGCCTGACGCCCATCCGCATCTCCGACATAGAGTCGCAGGCCATGACTGAGGCTGCACCGCGCCTGGGCGGCCTGGTGGAGTTTTATCGCAGCCACGCACGTGATGTCTGGACCCCCACCGGCACCAATGTGCCGGACTACGCCTCCCTCGCACCCCTGTGGTGGCAAGAGCTCGGCCCGTTGGTGGATGGCCGGCAGAGCGTGGCCAGCAGCCTGCACAACCTCGCCAGTAAAATGGACCTGGAGTTGGCGCGCATCGCCGAACGTGGCGAGATGCAGCAGTGCGAACCGCGCCTTGGGGCGCCTCAGAGCGCCGCCTACTGGCTGGCGCAGCCCGGTGCGCCGGCGGCCAAGACCGATGAGCATCCGCCGGGGCAAACCCTGAGTTACCCCGAGGCGCTACGCAAGTGGCAGTAGTACGGCGCCAAGGCCGGCTGGCTGGGCCGCGGCTCTTGCTCTGGCTGGCTAGCTTTTGGGGTGGCCTGAGCCTGGCCGATCCAGCGCCGATCCAACTGCTGACCTTCGATGAGCCACCCTGGGTCAATGCGCAGCAAACACAGTTACAAGGACCGACCATCGAGTTAGTCAAGCAACTCTTCGCCTTGGCGGGCGTGCCTTACAACATCGAGGTCTTGCCATTGAAACGGGCCTTGATGATGGCCAACACCCGGCCCGGAACCTGCGTGTTCCCGATTGAACGCAGCCAAGAGCGGGAAACCGGCTTGCGTTGGATCAGCCCGTTGGTGGTCAGTCGTTATGGGTTTTACACAGCCCCAGGACAGAGCTTGAACTTGCAAACGCTGGAGGATGCCCGACCCTATTCGATTGCCAGTTATCTGGGCAGTGGTGTCGGTGAATACCTGTTGAACCGGGGCTTCAAGGTGGTGGAGGTCAGTAGCGCCAAGCTGGGGCCGAATATGCTGGCGCACAAACGCTTTGATTTATGGGTTTCCGATACCCGTACCGCCGAGGCCCTGAACGCCTCGGCCGGGCCAGTGCTGGACAAGCCGGCGCTGGTATTTCTCAGCACCTTGCGCGGTATGGGTTGCCACCCAGATACCAGCAATATCAGCCTGGAGTTGCTGCAAACTGCGCTGCTGCAGCTGCTGCGCACACCGCAGTGGCGTGAAAAAGTCTTTAGCCAGCAGCTCTAAGCGCCGTTAGGCGCCCAGTGGTTCGCCCAGGCGGCTGGCCTTAAACGCGCCGTGATGGGCGCGTCTCGCTTAATACTCACCCAAGCGTGCGGTATCACTCAGGGCATTGCAGGTGTCGCTGTCCAAGCACACGGCGATGTAGACCGCCTGCTTACCACAGCCGCGCACGCCCACGGTGTACTCGGTGCGGGCATAGCCAAAGCGCAGTTGCACCACTTTGCTGGACAGAATGCTCGGCGTTACCGTTTGGCAATTGAGCTCAAAGGCGGCGCGGGTGGTTGCAGCTTTCATCGCCGCATCCTGGTTGGCGGCAATAAATTGCTGATTGCTTTGGCAGGCCGAGACGCCAGCCAGTAATGCCACTAATCCAAATCGGCGAATGTTCTTGCTGGAATTGATCATCGAAGACGCTCCTTTAGTGTTTTGACTGGGGCACAGCTATCCGCTAAAGCACGGCTAGAGACTTCAGCATAGGTAAAGCTAGTTGCACAACGGGCTCCAAGCCAGTGGGCGGGCATGGGGCAGGGCGGCAGAATTTAACCAGCAAATATTGCCGCCTACTTTGCCCGGCCAGCCCAAGCCAGTAGCATCGGCCCACGCCCTTCAAGGAAAGACCCATGCGCAACAAACTAGAAGCCTGTATCCAGGCGGTAAATCAGGTGGTGTTGGGCAAGGAGCCGCAGGTGCGGCTGGCGCTGAGTTGTTTGCTGGCGCGCGGGCATCTGCTGATTGAAGACTTGCCCGGCATGGGCAAAACTACCCTCAGCCAAGCCCTGGCGCGGGTGCTGGGTTTGAGTTTTCAGCGGATTCAATTCACCTCCGACCTGCTGCCCGGCGACATTCTCGGCACCTCGGTCTTCAACAAAGACAACGGTCAGTTTGTGTTTCATCCGGGGCCGATTTTTGCCGAATTGGTGCTGGCCGATGAGATCAATCGCGCCACCCCGAAAAGCCAGAGCGCCTTGCTGGAGGCCATGGAGGAGGGCCAGGTAACCATTGAGGGGGCGACCCGGCCGCTGCCTGATCCGTTTTTTGTGATTGCCACGCAAAATCCGGCGAGCTCCGGTGGCACCTTCAACTTGCCCGAGTCGCAACTGGACCGCTTTTTGATGCGCCTGTCGCTGGGCTATCCGGCCCAGGCGGCAGAAAAAGCATTGTTGCTGGGCGAGTCACGCCGTGGACTGCTGCCGCGTATTCAGCCGTTGCTGGGGCATGCCGAGCTGGCCCTGATTCAAGCCGAAGTGCCTAAGGTGCGGGCCAGCGATGCGCTGGTCGATTACCTGCTGCGCCTGGTCGAGGCCACCCGGACTCAGCCGCAATTTGCCTGGGGCTTGTCGCCACGGGCCAGCTTGGCCTTGCTGGCCGCCGCCAAAGCCTGGGCGTTTTTGGCCGGCCGCGATTATGTGATCCCGGAAGATATTCAAGCGGTGTTGCCCTCGGTGGTCGGCCACCGCTTGCGTGAAGTCGCGGACCCGGCCGGACATGGCGGCGGCGCCCTGGTGCAGTGGTTACTGCGCGAAGTCCCCGCACTGTGATCTTCGCCGCCAAACTCAAACCGCGCTGGAATCGTTGGCTGGTTAAACGTATTCCACCGGCGGCGAGTGTGCTGCTCAATCAACGGCGGATTTTCATTATTCCCAGCCGAACCGGAGCGGCGTTCGCCGTGGTCTTGTTGCTGATGCTGCTGGCGGCGATCAACTATCAAAACAGCCTGGCCTACAGCCTGACTTTTTTGCTCACCTCGCTGTTTATAGTGGCGATCCTGCACACCTATCGCAACCTGGCGGGTTTGACGGTTAAGGCAGTGGGCGCGAGCCCGGTGTTTGTCGGCGAACACGGCGGTTTTCGCCTGCAATTGCTCAGCGGCAATCGTGGTCATCAGGCGATTGCCCTGGGTTGGACGGCCAGCGATCTGCAAGTGCTGGATGTGGCCGCCGCAGACGTTAGCGACTGTGAGTTGCGCCTGTTGGCCACTCAGCGTGGCTGGCTGCGCCCCGGTCGTCTGCGGGTGGAGAGTCGCTTTCCGTTGGGGGTATTGGTCAGCTGGAGCTGGCTGGATCTGGATCAGGCACTGCTGGTCTATCCACGGCCAATCGCCGCCGACTTGCCGGCCCATGCCGGTGGGGGCGCCGATGAGGAAGAAGACGGCGTGCGCATTCGCGGCCAAGGCAGTGATGACTTTCAGGGGCTGCGCAGCTACCAGCCCGGCGACTCGAAAAAACGCCTGCACTGGAAAGCCTATTCCCGTGGCCAGGGCTTACTGGTCAAGGATTTTGCCGCCCTGGCCGGGCGCGATATCTGGCTCGACTTTAACCAGTTGGGGGGCGACCTTGAAACGCGGCTGTCGCAGCTCTGTCATTGGGTCTTGCAGCTGTCGGCCAGCCAGCAACCCTTTGGCCTGCGCCTGCCGGGGCTGGAGTTGCCGGTCGCCACGGGCGTGGCCCAGCGTGACGCCTGTTTACGCGCCCTGGCGCTGTTTGGCAGCCCAGCATGAGCGGGGCAAAACACTCGGCCCTCCAGCCGCCAATCCCGCGTATCAGCCTGACCTGGTTACTGGTCGCCCAAGCCCTGGTGATACTCCCGCACATCGGCCATTTGCCGCTCTGGGTGCTGGCCATGTGGTTGTTTTGCGCCGGCTGGCGGGTACAGATATTTCGCATGCGCGCCGGCTACCCGAATGCCTGGGCCAAGGCCGGCTTGATGCTGGCCGCCGGTGCGGGGGTGCTGTTGTCGCGGGGCAGTTTGATTGGTTTGGACGCCGGTGTGGTGCTGCTGATTGCCGCCTTCGTGTTGAAACTGGTGGAGCTGCGCACCCAGCGCGATGCCTTGGTGCTGATTTTCTTGGGCTTTTTCTGCGTGGTCACCGCCTACCTGTTTGATGACAGCCTGAGCGCCGCGGCTTTTAGTGCCTTGCCGATCAGTGCGCTGCTGGCGGCGCTGATCGGCCTGCAACAAAGCCATTTGGCCATGCGCCCTTGGCCGACGTTGCGCCTGGCCCTGGTGATGCTGGCGCAAGCCTTGCCTTTGATGTTGCTGCTCTTCGTGTTTTTCCCACGTCTGGCACCCTTGTGGTCGCTGCCCAATCCGAGCAATCAGGCCCGCACCGGCTTGTCCGACAGCATGACGCCGGCCGATATTGCCGAGCTGAGCAAATCGGCAGAGCTGGTGTTTCGCGCCACCTTCGACGGCCCGCTGCCGGCGCGCAACCAGTTGTATTGGCGGGCGCTGACCTTTGAACAGTTCGATGGCCGGCGCTGGTCCCAAGCATCGGTTGGTCAGCTGCTGGCGCCACCCAGCTTGCGCAAAAGCGGTCAGTCGCTGAGCTACAGCATCATCATGCAGCCCAGTGGGCAAAACTGGTTATTTGCCCTGGATGTGGCGCAGAGCAGCGCGCCGGACATCCAGCAAATGAGCGACTTCAGCTTGCAACGCAAGTTGCCGGTGGAGCAGACCCTGCAGTACGCGGTGAATTCCTGGCCGACGGCGCTGCGAGCCCCTGACGCGCTCAGTGCCAGCCTGGCCCACGACCTGCAATTGCCGGCCGGTGGCGACCCGCGCAGCCGGGCTTGGGCGGCAGAGCTGCGCGCGCTATATCCAAGCAATGCGGCCTTGGTGCAGCAAGTGCTGACGCACTTTAACCGCGAACCCTTTGGCTACACCCTCAAACCGCCGCCGGTGGGCATCGACAGCATCGACGAATTTCTGTTTCGCACCCGTCGTGGCTTTTGCGCCCATTACGCCGGCGCCATGACCTTTGTGCTGCGCGCGGCCGGGATTCCGGCCCGGGTGGTGGCGGGTTATCAAGGCGGTGAGCTGAATCCTGCCGGCAGGTTTTTAACCGTGCGCCAGTTCGACGCCCATGCCTGGGTCGAATATTGGCAAGCCGGGCAGGGCTGGATCAGCGCCGATCCGACCTTTCAAGTGGCGCCCGAGCGGATCGAGCAAGGCTTGGAGCAGGCGGTTAGTGCCGAGCAGAGCTTTCTGGCCGACTCACCCTTGTCGCTGCTGCGCTATCGCAATATTGGCTGGCTCAATACGGTTCGGCAGGGCTGGGATAACCTCAACTACGGCTGGCAGCGCTGGGTGCTCGGTTATCAGGGCGAGCAACAGCTGCAGTTGTTGCAACGCTGGTTCGGGCGGATGGACAGCCAGTTGTTGCTGCTGGCGCTGGTCGGTGGCGGCGGCTTGTTACTGGGTGCTTTGGCGCTGTTTTTGTTCAAACCCTGGCGCCGCGAGCAAGACCCGCGCTTACGGCAGTTTTTGCGCTTCCAAGGCTTGCTGGCGCGCCACGGAGTGCAGCGTAGGCCTGTCGAGGGGCCGCGGGCTTTTGCCTTGCGGGCAGCAGTTGAGTTGCCGGCGCAAAGCGCGGCGATCCAGCATTTCGCGGCAGCCTTCGAGGCCCAGCAGTACGCCCTCAGCCACTCTGATCCGGCGGCCTTACGGCGCGCCTTGGCAACACTGCGCCGCGCCTTGCCCTGGCGCTTGAGCCGCAGCTAACACTCGAGTTTTGATTTTGCTTGGGCGCGGTCCCGGTCATGTGTAGCACGCAGTTTTGTAGGCTGGGCTTTAGCTCACCAGTGCTGGACAAGGACCTTGGTGGGCTAAAGCCCACCCTAGGTTTTGCATCCAAGATGCAACTGGTACATGAACTTACTTAACCCCGCGCTCTTCAATCGGGTCAGCTTCGAACAGCGTCGCAAGCTCGGCGCGGGCCTCCCTGGCGGTTTGAATCACTGCCGCGGCATCGTCGTATACCAAGTGCTGGGCTTGCAGTTCCTCTTCGTCGTGGCGCTGAAAACGCTGAATCCTAGCGGTGGCTTGTTCTTCGCTCAAACCCAGCCCCAGCAGCACGCTGCGGCTCATTTCCAGGCTGGAATGAAAGGTCTCGCGCACCGGCGTGGCGTCCAGGTCGAGCAAGCGGTGGACATGCTGGCGGTTGCGGGCGCGGGCGATGATTTTCATCTGCGGGTAGAGGCGGCGCACCAGCTCGGCGGTCTTCAGGTTGGTCTCTGGATCATTGGTGGCGATGATGAAAAATTCCGCCTTGTCGGCTTGCGCGGCACGGAGGATCTCCGGGCGCAACGCATCGCCATAAAAGATCGACATGTGGCCGAGGCTGCGCGATAACGCGATGGGCTCGACGGCCGTGTCCAGCGCCACGAAAGGCACCCGTTGCGCGTGCAAGACCCGGGCAATGATCTGCCCCATTCGGCCCATGCCGGCGATCACCACCCGCGGCGCATCGTTGTCGATTTCCAGATACTCCGGCGGTATCACCGGCGCTACCGGCTTGAATTTGAGCAGGCGCGACAGCAGCAGGACCAGTACGGGGGTCAGGGCCATCGACAAGGTAATGGCGAGCACCAGCAGCGCATGCAACCGTGACTCAAACAGCCCTTGTTCGTGGGCTATTTTGAACACCACGAAGGCAAACTCGCCACCGGCCGCCAGCACTATGCCCAGGCGCAAGGCGCTGTGTCGGCCAAGGCCACCGCCCAGCCTGGCGACCAAGTACAGGATCGGCAGTTTCAACAGGATCAGCAAAGCGGTCAGCCCGATAACAATCCCCGGTTCATGCATCAGCAAGCCGAGATCGGCGCTCATCCCCACGCTGATAAAGAACAAGCCGAGCAGCAGCCCTTTGAACGGCTCGATTTGCGACTTCAGTTCGTGGCGGTACTCCGAGTCAGCCAGCAGCAGGCCGGCCAGAAAGGCCCCCAAGGCCATGGAAATCCCCGCTCGCTCCATCAGCCAGGCGGTGCCTATCACCACCAGCAGTGCGGTGGCGGTGGAAACCTCCTGCAAGCCGCTTTTGGTGACCGCGCGAAACACCGGGCGCAGCAAGTAGCGCCCGCCGACAAACACCACGGCGATGCTGGCAAACACCCGCAGCACGGCGCCCAGCTCATGCCCGGCGCTGCTTGGACTGCTATCGCTGAGCAGCGGCACCATGGCGATCAAAGGGATAGCGGCAATGTCCTGGAACAGCAAAATGGCAAAGGCCAGGCGGCCGTGAGGACTGGTCAGCTCCTTGCGCTCGGCCAGGCTCTGCAGGCCAAAGGCGGTGGACGACAGGGCCAGGCCGAAACCCAGCACAATGGCGCTGTTCAAGGGTTGGGCAAACCCCTGCCAGGCCACCGCGCCTATCACCGTTGCGGTCAGTAGTACCTGCGCCAGCCCCACGCCGAACACCGAGCGGCGCATGACCCACAGGCGCGGCGGCGATAACTCCAGGCCGATGATAAACAGCAACAGCACCACGCCCAGCTCGGAGATCCGACTGACGCTCTGTGGCTCGGCAATCAGCCCCGACACCCAAGGCCCGATCAATACTCCAGCCAGCAAGTAGCCCAGCACCGCACCCAATTGCAGGCGCTTGGCCAAGGGCACGAAGAGCACTATGGCCAGTAAAAAGACCACGGCGGCCTCTAGCAGATTGCCTTCATGGGGCATGGGGTTTTCCTTGTTTGAGACACGAGTTATAGCTTTGCTGCAGCGGCTGAGCAGGCCGCAGGCGGCTGACCGCAATGCCGCCCGGACAATCGCGGGAGGATGACCGCGGCGGGTCGCGCTTCTCGGTGCTTATGGCGCTTTCTCCAGAGGGGGATATTACTCAATCAGCCGACTGCCGAGCAGGGTTTCGCCGCTCAAGCGTTTATGGACAGAGTCGGTGTTAGGCACCGCCAGCAGGCGCTGGCGTGAGTGGAGCGTGCAACTGAGGAGTGCGAATTGTCTGCTTCTGCCTAAGTTGCTCGGCAGTCTCGGGTAAAAAGCTTTGCGCCACCTTGATAGAGATCAGCGCCAGGCCTTGGGCTGGCGCTGATCTGCGTTACTTGGCGGCGGTCAGGGCGGCGTAACTGGTCATCAAGTTGCGATAGTCGGGGATATGGTTGGCGAACAAGGTGCCCAGTCCTTCGACGTCGTTGCGCCAGTCGCGGTGCAGCTCGCAAGCCAGGCCGAACCAGGTCATCAGCTGGGCGCCGGAGGCCGACATGCGGTTCCAGGCCGAGTCGCGGGTCACTTCATTAAAAGTGCCGGACGCGTCGGTGACCACAAACACCTCAAAGCCGGCCTCCAACGCCGAGAGCGCCGGAAAGGCCACGCACACTTCGGTGACCACCCCGGCGATGATCAGCTGGGTTTTGCCGGTGGCTTTCACTGCCTCTACGAAGTCTTCGTTGTCCCAGGCGTTGATCTGCCCAGGCCGGGCGATATAGGGCGCGTCCGGGAAAATCGCCTTGAGCTCCGGCACCAGCGGTCCGTTGGGGCCGTTTTCGAAGCTGGTGGTGAGAATGGTCGGCAGCTTGAAGTACTTGGCCAGGTCGGCCAGCGCCAACACGTTGTTCTTGAACTTGTCCGGGTCGCTGTCGCGCACCAAAGACAATAAGCCGGTCTGATGATCCACCAACAGTACCGCCGCCTTGGCTTGGTCGAGACGCTTGTAGGGAGTGCTCATGGGATTTGCTCCTGGTTGCTAAACGCCGGCCACCGTTCGGTGGCCGGCTGGGTTAAAAATCCAGATTAGGTGCTGATTAGCCAAGCGTTAAGCCGGCATCTGGCCGAATTTTCCGGCGTTGAAATCGTCGATGGCCTGGTTGATTTCAGCCTGGCTGTTCATCACGAAGGGGCCGTAACCGACTATCGGCTCATCGATCGGCTCGCCACTGAGCAGCAACACCACCGCTTCGGTGCTGGCCTCTAGTTGCAGCTCGCTGCCGGCCCGGTCGAACAGCGCCAGTTGCGCCTCCTTGAGCTGTTGCGCGCCATTGACCTGCACGCTGCCGCGCAACATCACCAACGCCGTGCTGCGCCCTGGGGTGAGCTGCAGGGTCAAGGTTTTGCCGGCCTTGAGGCGCAGGTCCCAGACATCCATCGGGGTGAAGGTGCGCGCCGGCCCGTGCTGGCCGGCGAACTCGCCGGCAATCAGGCGCAGGCTGCCAGCACCGGCTGCCAGCGGCAGCACGGGAATGTCCTGGGCCAGCAGGGTCTGGTAACCGGGCGCGGCCAGCTTGTCGCGGGCCGGCAGATTGACCCACAGCTGGACCATTTCCAGGGTGCCGCCGGTGCCGCTGAACTCGGCGGAATGCAACTCCTCGTGCAGGATTCCCGCGGCGGCGGTCATCCATTGCACGTCGCCGGGGCCGATGCGGCCACCGCTGCCGGTGGAGTCGCGGTGCTCCAGTTCACCCTGATAGACGATGGTGACTGTCTCGAAGCCGCGATGGGGGTGCTGGCCGACGCCGCGTTTCTGCTGGGTCGGCGCGAACTCATGGGGACCGGCGTAGTCGAGCAGCAGAAAGGGACTGATGTGTTTGCCCAAGCTGTCGTAAGAGAACAGCGAGCGGACTGGAAAACCGTCGCCGACCCAGTGCTGCTGGGGGCTGCTGTAAATGCCGAGAATGTTTTTCATGCTGCGCCTCCTGGAACTCATTGAGGACAGAGTAGAAGCCTAATCCGGGCGGCGGTAGATCGAATAAGTCAGCTGCAGCGTTCTATTTAAAGAACGATAAGCCTGTGGTTTACGACTTATGGGCCTGGCTGCTTTGCTAGTATCGTCAGATATGCCTTGGCATGTGTTTGTCAGGCGTTATTGCCGAGTTCCAGCGTTCTATCCGGAGAACAGCGATGGATGATCTCAACGATCTCTATTATTTTGCCCAGGTGGTGGAGTACGGCGGTTTTGCCCCGGCGGGGCGGGCCTTGAATCTGCCCAAATCCAAGTTGAGCCGGCGCGTCAGTCTGCTCGAAGAGCGGCTTGGCGTGCGCCTGTTGCAGCGCTCGCCGCGGCATTTTTCGGTCACCGAACTGGGCCAGGAATATTACCGCCATTGCCTGGCCATGCTGGTGGAGGCCCAGGCCGCCCAGGAGGTGATCGAGCGCACACGTTCAGAGCCGCAAGGCATGGTACGCCTGAGTTGCCCGACGACCCTGCTGCACTACCGAATTGCCGATTTGCTCAGCGGCTTTATGCTCGAGAACCCGCGGGTGCAGGTGCAGCTGGAGGCCACCAACAGGCGGGTCGACGTGATCGCCGAAGGGCTGGACCTGGCGCTGCGGGTGCGCTTTCCGCCGCTGGAAAACAGTGATCTGGTGATGCGCGTGCTGGTCGAAAGCCCGCAACGGCTGGTGGCCAGTCCGCAGTTTCTAAAGCAGTTTGAGCTACCACTGCTGCCCGCCGATTTGAGCGGTTTGCCCAGCCTGGATTGGGGCCCGACCTGCGACCATCTCTGGCGGTTGGAAGGCCCGGATGGCGCCACGGCCGAGGTGGCTCATCAGCCCAGATTGGTCACCGACGACATGACGGCGCTGCGCCAGGCGGCCCTGCACCTCGGGCAAAATCTCCATCTGGGTGCGTTCGCGCTCGTCCCAGGGGGTCATCAGAAAGCCGCCGATCCCCGACTGCACGCCGTTGAAACCGTTGATCTTGAACGAGGAGTAGTACTCGGGGAACTCCTTGAAGAGGGTGACGAACTCATCGGTGTACTTGTTCAGGTACTCCAGGTTGGTCGGTTGCGGCGCATTGGCCATCATAAAGATGATGCCCTGGTCCTCGTCCGGGGCCAGTTCGCTCTTGGTGAACTTGAGCAGCACCGGGATCAGGCACATGACTATCACGGCGAACACCAGCACCACCGGCCGGGTGTTCAGGGTGCCGTGCAGGGCGCGCTGGTAGCGCTGCTTGAGGCGCTCGAAGAGCAGATCCAGCTTGTGCGCCAGGCCCGACGGGTTCTCGTCGTGGCGCAGCAGCTTGGCGCACATCATCGGCGACAGGGTCAGGGCTACTATGCCGGAGATGATCACCGCGCCGGCCAGGGTCAGGGCGAATTCCTTGAACAGCGCGCCGGTGAGGCCTTCGAGGAAGCCGATGGGGGCGTACACCGCCGCCAGGGTGATGGTCATGGAAACCACCGGCACGGCGATCTCCCGCGCACCGGCGAGGGCCGCCTCGAACGGCGTCTTGCCTTCCTCGATATGGCGGTGGATGTTCTCCACCACCACTATGGCGTCGTCCACCACCAGGCCGATGGCCAGCACCATGGCCAGCAGGGTCAGCAGGTTGATCGAGTAGCCCATCAGCTGCATAAAGAACAGCACGCCGATCATCGACAGCGGGATGGTGATCACCGGGATCAGCACCGAGCGGAATGCGCCGAGGAACAGGAACACCACCACTATGACGATCAGCACCGCCTCGGCCAGGGTCTTCACCACCTCGTCGATGGAGGCCTGGATAAAGCGGGTGGCGTCGTAGGCGATGGATACCTTGAGGTTGGGCGGCAGCTGCGCCTGCAGCTCCGGCAGCAGGCCGCGCACCTCCTTGATCACGTCCAGCGGGTTGGCGCTGGGGGTGCCCTTGATGGCGATATATACGGACGGGATGCCGTCGAAGGAACTCAGCGAGTCGTAGTTCTCCGCGCCCATCTCCACCCGCGCCACGTCGC
>Ga0156169_1007_pt1 | contig 13105 bp, 8 predicted proteins | sample RifCSPlowO2_12_FD_107822 | JGI IMG/M metagenome (GOLD analysis project Ga0156169, IMG submission 107822) | Pseudomonadales bacterium RIFCSPLOWO2_12_59_9 | reverse complement strand
AGCTTCTATGGATGCCGCCGTGCGTACTATCGCCGGCTCCGCTCGCAGCATGGGCCTTAACGTGGAGGGTGTGTAAATGGCTAAGTTGACTAAGCGCCAAAAGGCTATTTCGGCCAAGCTTGTTGCCGGTAAGTCTTACAGCTTCGAAGAAGCTGCAGTGCTGCTGGCTGAAGTGTCCGCGGTTAAGTTCGTCGAGTCGTTCGATATCGCTGTGAACCTCGGCGTTGACCCGCGTAAATCTGATCAGGTTGTTCGTGGCGCTACTGTGCTGCCGAACGGCACTGGCAAGACTGTCCGTGTTGCTGTGTTTACCCAGGGTCCTGGTGCTGAAGCAGCTATGGCTGCCGGTGCTGACATCGTTGGTATGGACGATTTGGCCGCCGCGATGAAAGCTGGCGACCTGAACTATGACGTAGTTATTGCCTCCCCGGATGCGATGCGTGTTGTGGGTCAGTTGGGTCAGATCCTCGGTCCACGCGGTCTGATGCCTAACCCTAAAGTCGGCACCGTTAGTGCTGACGTAGCCACTGCGGTTAAGAATGCCAAGTCGGGTCAGGTTCGTTATCGCACCGACAAAAACGGCATCATCCACACCTCAGTTGGCAAGGTTGGTTTCGACGCCAGCAAGCTGAAGGAAAACGTTGAGGCGCTGATCTCCGATCTTAAGCGCATGAAGCCGTCTACTTCGAAAGGTATCTATGTTAAGCGCGTGACCCTGAGCACCACCATGGGTCCAGGCTTGATTATCGACCAGGCTTCGCTCGAAGCCTAAGTCGCGGTTGTAAACAAATAGGGTTGGCGCAAGTGATTGCGGCAACTTACATATTGGGGTCCCTGCCTGGCGGGGGCTATCCAAGACCGTAGGCGACGCAAGTCTTAAACCTAAAGCCTACGCAGATGGTGCTCCCGATTCTTTACCGAATCAGACACCAAAACGACGTTCAGTGTTAATTGAACGTTACGGTAATTTCCAGGAGTAAACCCGTGGCAATTAAGCTCGAAGACAAGCAGGCCATCGTCGCTGAAGTCAACGAAGCTGCCAAAGGTGCACTGTCTGCCGTTGTGGCTGATGCCCGCGGCGTGACCGTAGGCGCAATGACTGGTCTCCGCAAGCAAGCCCGTGAAGCTGGCGTGTATGTACGTGTAGTACGTAACACTCTGGTGCGTCGCGCCGTTGCAGGTACTGATTTTGAGTGCCTGAACGATGTGTTCACTGGCCCGACTCTGGTTGCTTTTTCTAACGAACATCCGGGCGCTGCTGCTCGTCTGTTCAAAGAATTCGCTAAGAGTCAGCAGAACTTCCAGATCAAAGCGGCTGCGTTCGAAGGCAAGTTCCTTGCAGCTGAACAAATTGACATTCTGGCCACCCTGCCAACCTACGATGAGGCTATTAGCCAGCTGATGAGCGTGATCCAAGGCGCAACCAGCAAATTCGTACGTACTCTGGCGGCTGTCCGCGACCAAAAAGAAGCTGAAGCTGCCTGAGTTAACTCAGCGCCTTAGTAGTCTTTTTGCGTTTTTAATTTTGATGGCTTTCACGTCATCCCAAATCAGGAATTAAAGTCATGGCTCTTACCAACGAAGAAATCATCAACGCCGTAGCCGAACTGTCTGTTATGCAGGTTGTTGAGCTGATCAAGGCTATGGAAGAGAAGTTTGGCGTTTCTGCCGCTGCTGCTTCCGGCCCTGCTGCTGCTGTAGCTGCTGTTGCTGAAGAACAAACCGAGTTCAACGTTGTTCTGCTAGAAGCTGGCGAGAAGAAAGTTAACGTGATCAAGGCTGTTCGCGAATTGACCGGTCTCGGTCTGAAAGAAGCCAAAGCAGTAGTTGACGGCGCTCCAGGCGTTGTTAAAGAAGGCGTTTCGAAAGCTGAAGCCGATGCCGCTGTTAAGGTTCTGGAAGAAGCTGGCGCTAAAGTCGAACTTAAGTAAGTTCGCTTTTGCGTCAACAGCCTTAAATCATTGATTTAAGGCTGATGGCCGGTGGCTTTTGCCACCGGCCTTTTTCCGTTCTGGGTGATTGCGCGTATGTGCTCACTACAGATGGAAAAGAGAGCCGCCCGATGTGGCGGTGCAAACCGATAGAGTTTGCAAGATTTTTTGGCTGCTCCCGCCGGGAGGAGCCAGCAAGCAGGTGACCAAGCTGGGGAACGCTGATGGCTTACTCATACACTGAGAAAAAACGTATCCGCAAGGACTTTAGCAAGTTGCCGGATGTCATGGACGTGCCTTATTTGCTGTCCATTCAGCTGGATTCGTATCGCGAATTCCTGCAGGCAAATGCAACCAAGGATCAGTACCGCGACGTCGGTCTGCATGCGGCCTTTAAGTCCGTTTTCCCGATTAGCAGCTATTCCGGCAATGCGGCCTTGGAATACGTGGGCTATCGCTTGGGTGTACCGTCCTTTGATGTCAAAGAGTGCGTGCAGCGCGGCGTAACTTATGCCGCACCGCTGCGGGTAAAAGTCCGTCTGATCATTTTCGATAAAGAATCATCGAATAAAGCGATCAAGGACATCAAAGAGCAAGAAGTTTACATGGGCGAAATGCCCCTGATGACCGACAACGGTACCTTCGTTATCAATGGTACCGAGCGCGTTATCGTTTCTCAGTTGCACCGCTCGCCTGGCGTGTTCTACGACCATGACCGCGGCAAGACCCATAGCTCCGGTAAGTTGCTGTATTCGGCGCGGATCATTCCTTACCGCGGTTCGTGGTTGGACTTCGAGTTCGATCCGAAAGACTGCGTGTTTGTGCGGATTGACCGTCGTCGCAAGCTGCCAGCTTCGGTACTGCTGCGTGCGCTCGGCTATAGCACCGAGCAAATGCTCGATGCCTTCTACTCCACCAACGTCTTCCACGTACAGGGCGAAACCCTGCGTCTGGAGTTGGTGCCACAGCGTCTGCGTGGTGAAATTGCTGCTCTCGACCTGTTGGACGAGAAGGGCAAGGTTATTGTTGAACAAGGCCGTCGTATCACTGCGCGCCACGTTAATCAGTTGGAAAAATCCGGCATTAAAGAGCTGGACGTTCCGCTGGACTACGTAATTGGTCGCACCACGGCAAAAGCCATTGTTCACCCGGCCACTGGCGAAATTATTGCCGAGTGCAACACCGAGCTGACTGCTGATCTGCTGGCGAATATCGCCAAGTCGCAGGTGGTGCGGATTGAAACGCTGTACACCAACGACATTGACTGCGGTCCGTTTATCTCCGATACCCTGAAGATCGACTCGGCCAGCAATCAGCTCGAAGCCCTGGTTGAAATCTACCGGATGATGCGTCCAGGCGAGCCGCCAACCAAGGATGCTGCCGAGACTCTGTTCAATAACCTGTTCTTCAGCCCTGAGCGCTATGACCTGTCTGCGGTCGGCCGGATGAAGTTCAACCGTCGTATCGGTCGTACCGAGATCGAAGGTTCGGGCGTGTTGTGCAAAGAAGATATCGTCGAGGCGTTGAAAACCCTGGTTGATATCCGTAACGGCAAAGGCATTGTCGATGACATCGACCACCTCGGTAACCGTCGTGTTCGTTGCGTTGGCGAAATGGCCGAAAACCAATTTCGTGTAGGTCTGGTTCGGGTTGAGCGCGCTGTTAAAGAACGCTTGTCGATGGCTGAAAGCGAAGGCCTGATGCCGCAAGACTTGATCAACGCCAAGCCAGTGGCTGCGGCGGTGAAAGAGTTCTTCGGTTCGAGCCAGCTCTCGCAGTTTATGGACCAGAACAACCCGCTGTCGGAAATCACCCACAAGCGCCGTATTTCTGCACTCGGCCCTGGTGGTTTGACCCGTGAGCGCGCCGGTTTTGAAGTGCGCGACGTTCACCCGACGCACTACGGTCGTGTTTGCCCGATTGAAACGCCGGAAGGTCCGAACATCGGCCTGATCAACTCCTTGGCCGCCTATGCGCGCACCAACGAGTACGGCTTCCTGGAAAGCCCGTATCGGGTGGTGAAAGACACGCTGGTTACCAGCGAAATCGTCTTCCTGTCGGCCATTGAAGAAGCCGATCACGTGATCGCTCAGGCTTCGGCCGCGATGAACGACAAGGGCCATCTGGTTGATGAGTTGGTGGCCGTGCGTCACCTCAACGAATTTACCGTTAAGGCTCCTGAAGACGTAACGCTGATGGACGTATCGCCGAAGCAGGTTGTTTCGGTGGCTGCTTCCCTGATCCCATTCCTGGAGCACGATGACGCCAACCGTGCTTTGATGGGTTCGAACATGCAGCGTCAGGCCGTACCGACTCTGCGTTGCGACAAGCCGCTGGTCGGCACCGGGATGGAGCGCAACGTTGCGCGCGACTCCGGTGTTTGCGTGGTTGCCCGTCGCGGCGGCGTGATCGACTCGGTGGATGCTAGCCGTATCGTGGTTCGCGTTGCTGATGATGAAGTTGAAACAGGCGATGCCGGTGTCGACATCTACAACCTGACCAAATACACCCGCTCCAACCAAAACACCTGCATCAACCAGCGTCCGCTGGTCAGCAAGGGTGACACGGTTGCGCGCAGCGACATCTTGGCTGATGGTCCGTCGACCGATATGGGTGAGCTGGCTCTCGGCCAGAACATGCGCATCGCGTTCATGGCCTGGAACGGTTACAACTTCGAAGACTCCATCCTCCTCTCGGAGCGTGTGGTTCAGGAAGACCGTTTCACCACTATCCACATTCAGGAACTGACCTGTGTGGCGCGTGACACCAAGCTCGGTTCAGAAGAAATCACTGCAGATATCCCGAACGTCGGTGAAGCTGCGCTGAATAAACTGGACGAAGCCGGTATTGTTTATGTGGGTGCTGAAGTTTGCGCCGGCGACATTCTGGTCGGTAAGGTCACCCCGAAAGGCGAGACCCAGCTGACTCCAGAAGAGAAGCTGTTGCGTGCCATCTTCGGTGAGAAGGCTTCTGACGTTAAAGACACCTCCCTGCGCGTGCCAACCGGTACCAAGGCGACGGTTATTGATGTACAGGTCTTCACCCGTGACGGCGTTGAGCGTGATGCCCGTGCCCTGTCGATCGAGAAGATGGAGCTCGACGAGATCCGTAAGGACCTCAACGAAGAGTTCCGCATCGTCGAAGGTGCAACCTTTGAGCGTCTGCGTGCAGCCTTGGTGGGTCAAAAAGCCGAAGGCGGCGCTGGTCTGAAGAAGGGCGCCGTAATTGACGACGCGTTCCTCGACGGTCTTGAGCGTGGTCAGTGGTTCAAGCTGCGCATGGCTGAAGATGCTCTTAATGAGCAGCTGGAAAAAGCCCACGCCTACATCGTTGATCGCCGTCAGTTGCTCGACGAGAAGTTCGAAGACAAAAAACGCAAAATCCAGCAGGGCGATGACCTGGCGCCGGGCGTACTGAAGATCGTCAAGGTTTACCTGGCTATCCGTCGTCGCATCCAGCCAGGCGACAAGATGGCTGGTCGTCACGGTAACAAGGGTGTGGTCTCGGTGATTATGCCGATCGAAGACATGCCGCATGATGCTAACGGCACGCCGATCGACATCGTTCTGAACCCGTTGGGCGTACCTTCGCGGATGAACGTTGGGCAGATCCTTGAAACCCACCTGGGCCTTGCGGCTAAAGGTTTGGGCGAGAAGATCAACCGGATGCTCGAAGAGCAGCGCAAGGTTGCTGAATTGCGCAAATTCCTGCATCAGATCTACAACGAGATCGGTGGTCGTCAGGAAAGTCTGGATGATCTGAACGACAAGGAAATTCTCGATCTGGCGAAGAACCTGCGCGGCGGCGTGCCTATGGCAACGCCAGTGTTCGACGGTGCTAGCGAAGTTGAAATCAAGGCCATGCTGAAACTGGCAGACCTGCCAGAAAGCGGCCAGATGCAATTGTACGACGGCCGTACCGGTAACCTGTTTGAGCGTCCGGTGACCGTTGGTTACATGTACATGTTGAAACTGAACCACTTGGTCGATGACAAGATGCACGCCCGTTCGACGGGTTCCTACAGCCTGGTTACTCAGCAGCCGCTGGGTGGTAAGGCGCAGTTCGGTGGTCAACGTTTCGGGGAGATGGAAGTGTGGGCGCTGGAAGCCTACGGCGCGGCTTACACGCTGCAAGAAATGTTGACTGTGAAGTCGGACGATGTGAATGGCCGGACCAAGATGTACAAAAACATCGTGGATGGCGATCACCGTATGGAGCCGGGCATGCCCGAGTCCTTCAACGTTCTGATCAAAGAAATCCGTTCGCTCGGTATCGATATCGAACTGGAAACCACCGAATAACACGTGACGCGCATCGGGGGCGGGCATGTCTGTTCGCCCCTTGTTTCGTGAGGAGGAAAGGCCTTGAAAGACCTACTGAATTTGCTGAAAAACCAGGGGCAAGTCGAAGAGTTTGATGCCATTCGCATCCAACTGGCTTCACCTGAGATGATTCGCTCGTGGTCGTTCGGCGAAGTTAAAAAGCCGGAAACCATCAACTACCGTACGTTCAAGCCTGAGCGTGACGGCCTGTTCTGCTGCAAAATTTTTGGTCCAGTCAAAGACTACGAATGCCTTTGCGGTAAGTACAAGCGCCTCAAGCACCGCGGCGTAATCTGCGAGAAGTGCGGCGTTGAAGTTGCGCTGGCTAAAGTTCGCCGTGAGCGCATGGCGCACATCGAGCTGGCCTCGCCGGTCGCCCACATCTGGTTCCTGAAATCGCTGCCAAGCCGTATCGGTTTGCTGCTGGACATGACCCTGCGTGACATCGAGCGCGTGCTTTATTTCGAAAGCTACGTGGTTATCGATCCAGGCATGACCACCCTTGAAAAGGGTCAGCTGCTTAATGATGAGCAGTACTTCGAAGCTATCGAAGAGTTCGGCGATGATTTCGATGCCCGCATGGGTGCCGAAGCCGTTCGCGAGCTGTTGACTGCTATCGACCTGGAACACGAAATTGGCCGTCTGCGCGAAGAGATTCCGCAAACCAATTCGGAAACCAAAATCAAGAAACTGTCCAAGCGTCTGAAGTTGATGGAAGCCTTCTTTGGCTCCGGCAACCTGCCGCAGTGGATGGTGCTGACCGTTCTGCCGGTTCTGCCGCCAGATCTGCGTCCGTTGGTACCCTTGGACGGTGGCCGTTTCGCCACCTCCGACCTGAACGATCTGTATCGCCGGGTAATCAACCGTAACAACCGCTTGAAGCGCCTGCTCGATCTGTCCGCACCGGACATCATCGTGCGCAACGAAAAGCGTATGTTGCAGGAAGCGGTCGATGCTCTGCTCGACAACGGTCGTCGCGGTCGCGCCATCACCGGTTCGAACAAGCGCCCACTGAAATCCTTGGCCGATATGATCAAGGGTAAGCAGGGTCGTTTCCGGCAGAACTTGCTCGGTAAGCGCGTGGACTACTCCGGTCGTTCGGTTATTACCGTTGGCCCGACCCTGCGCCTGCACCAGTGCGGTCTGCCGAAGAAAATGGCTCTCGAGCTGTTCAAACCGTTCATTTTCGGTAAGTTGGAAATGCGTGGCCTGGCCACCACCATCAAAGCCGCGAAGAAGATGGTTGAGCGCGAGCTGCCAGAAGTGTGGGACGTTCTCGCCGAAGTGATTCGCGAACACCCGGTCTTGCTGAACCGCGCACCGACCCTTCACCGTCTGGGCATTCAGGCGTTTGAACCGGTTCTGATCGAAGGTAAAGCGATTCAGCTGCACCCGCTGGTCTGCGCCGCGTACAACGCCGACTTCGACGGCGACCAAATGGCCGTACACGTACCGCTGACGCTGGAAGCCCAGCTCGAAGCGCGCGCGTTGATGATGTCGACCAACAACATTCTGTCGCCAGCCAACGGTGAGCCAATCATCGTGCCGTCGCAGGACGTGGTATTGGGTCTGTACTACATGACCCGTGAAGCCACCAACGCCAAAGGCGAAGGTCGGGTGTTCGCGGACTTGCAGGAGGTCGACCGCGTGTTCCGTGGCGGCCAGGCATCCTTGCACGCCAAAGTTAAAGTACGGATCAACGAGGTCCTTAAGGATCGCGATGGCACCATCACCAAGAACACCCGTATCGTCGACACCACCGTCGGTCGTGCGTTGTTGTTCCAGGTAGTGCCGGCTGGCCTGTCGTATGACGTGGTCAACCTGCCGATGAAGAAGAAGGCGATCTCCAAGCTGATCAACCAGTGCTACCGCACCTGTGGCTTGAAAGACACCGTAATCTTCGCCGACCAATTGATGTACACCGGCTTTGCCTACTCGACCATCTCTGGTGTTTCCATCGGTGTGAATGACTTTGTTATTCCCGATGAAAAAGCCCGGATCATCGACGCTGCAACCGACGAAGTGAAAGAGATCGAATCGCAGTACGCCTCGGGCCTGGTAACTCAGGGCGAGAAGTACAACAAGGTAATCGACCTTTGGTCCAAGGCCAACGACGAAGTGTCGAAAGCCATGATGAGCAACCTCTCGAAAGAGAAGGTCATCGACCGTCACGGTAATGAAGTTGAGCAAGAATCCTTCAACTCCATGTACATGATGGCTGACTCCGGTGCGCGGGGTTCTGCTGCGCAGATCCGTCAGCTCGCCGGTATGCGTGGTCTGATGGCCAAGCCGGACGGCTCGATCATCGAAACGCCGATCACCGCGAACTTCCGCGAAGGTCTGAGTGTTCTGCAGTACTTCATCTCGACTCACGGTGCTCGTAAAGGCTTGGCGGATACCGCGTTGAAAACCGCGAACTCCGGTTACCTGACCCGTCGTTTGGTTGACGTTGCACAAGATTTGGTGGTTACCGAGCTTGATTGCGGCACCGAGCGTGGCTTGTTGATGACGCCGCACATTGAAGGTGGTGACGTGGTTGAACCGCTCGGTGAGCGTGTTCTCGGTCGTGTCATTGCCCGTGACGTACTCAAGCCGGGCACCGAGCAAATTCTGGTTCCTGCCGGTACCTTGGTTGACGAGCAGTGGGTTGAGTTCATCGAGCTGAACAGCATCGACGAAGTCATAGTGCGTTCGCCGATCAGCTGTGAAACACGCTACGGCATCTGCGCCAGCTGCTACGGTCGCGACCTGGCCCGTGGTCACCAGATCAACATCGGTGAAGCTGTGGGTGTAATCGCTGCTCAGTCGATTGGTGAGCCGGGTACTCAGCTGACCATGCGTACCTTCCACATCGGTGGTGCGGCTAGCCGGACCTCCGCTGCAGACAGCGTACAAGTGCGTAATGGCGGTACTGTTCGCCTGCATAACTTGAAGCACGTTGAGCGTCTGGACGGCAACCTGGTCGCGGTTTCGCGTTCCGGCGAGCTGGCGATTGCCGATGATTTCGGCCGTGAGCGCGAGCGTTACAAGCTGCCATACGGTGCGGTGATTTCGGTTAAGGAAGGTGACAAGGTTGACGCTGGCGCGATCGTCGCCAAGTGGGATCCGCACACCCACCCAATCGTTACCGAAATGAAAGGTACCGTGACCTACGTGGGCATGGAAGAAGGCATCACGATCAAACGTCAGACCGATGAACTCACCGGTCTGACCAACATCGAAGTGCTGGATGCCAAAGACCGTCCGCTCGCTGGCAAGGACATCCGTCCTGCCGTGAAGATGGTTGGCGTCGATGGTAAAGAGCTGCTGTTGCCGGGTACCGATGTACCTGCTCAGTACTTCCTGCCAGCTAACGCCTTGGTCGGCGTGGCGGATGGTGCGCAAGTGGGCGTGGGTGATGTTATCGCCCGTATCCCGCAAGAAACCTCGAAGACTCGTGACATTACCGGTGGTCTGCCGCGGGTTGCCGACTTGTTCGAGGCCCGTCGTCCGAAAGAAGCCTCGATTCTGGCTGAAGTCAGCGGCACCATTGCCTTTGGGAAAGAAACCAAAGGCAAGCGTCGCTTGGTAATTACCCCGAACGATGGCAGCGAGCCGTACGAAGAGCTGATTCCAAAGTGGCGCCACCTGAACGTCTTCGAAGGCGAGCAAGTGGGTCGCGGTGAAGTTATCTCCGACGGTCCAAGCGATCCGCACGACATCTTGCGTCTGCTCGGTGTCAGCGCGCTGGCCAAGTACATCGTTAACGAGATCCAGGACGTTTATCGCCTGCAAGGCGTGAAAATCAACGATAAGCACATCGAGACCATTCTGCGTCAGATGCTGCGTAAAGTTGAGATCACCGAAACCGGCGATTCGACTTTCATCAAGGGCGACCAGATGGAGTTGACCCACGTGCTGGCGGCTAACGAAGGCCTGACTGCGGAAGACAAGTTTGTCTCTAAGTACGATCGCGTGCTGATGGGTATCACCAAGGCATCGCTGTCGACCGAGTCGTTCATCTCTGCGGCCTCTTTCCAAGAGACCACGCGGGTGCTCACCGAGGCGGCCGTTACCGGCAAGCGCGACTTCTTGCGCGGCCTGAAAGAGAACGTGGTAGTGGGTCGTCTGATCCCTGCCGGTACCGGTTTGACGTACCACCGCGAGCGTAAGCGCAAGCGTGAAGCCGACAAGCCTGTACGTGTAAGTGCAAGCGAAGTAGAAGCCGCACTGGCTGAAGCGCTGAATTTCAGCGGCAACTAAGTGCAAAAACGAAGCCCCGGCCGACACTGTCGTCCGGGGCTTCGTCTTGACTGGGCGCGAGAAGCTCTTTAGACTCTTGTACCCCTAAATTTGGCAGGGCCTGTGCTCTGTCATTTTGTTTATGTCGAAAGACAACAGTGGAGCTAGTAGATGGCAACTATCAACCAGCTGGTACGTCAGCCGCGCAAGCGCATCGTCGAAAAGAGCGATGTGCCGGCACTGCAGAACTGCCCGCAACGCCGTGGTGTGTGTACTCGCGTATACACAACCACGCCGAAAAAACCTAACTCGGCACTGCGTAAAGTATGCCGTGTGCGCCTGACCAACGGTTTCGAGGTTTCCTCGTACATCGGCGGTGAAGGTCACAACTTGCAAGAGCACAGCGTGGTGCTGATCCGCGGCGGTCGTGTAAAAGACCTTCCGGGTGTGCGTTATCACACCGTGCGTGGCTCGCTGGATACCTCTGGCGTTAAAGGTCGTAATCAGAGCCGTTCGAAGTACGGCACTAAGCGTCCGAAGAAGTAATTCCAATTCATTTTTACTGAGTCGATAAGAGTAAGGTCGGGCGTGGCTTCGCCATTGTTCCGAACTACCTGAAGACCGTTTGAGGGCTTATCATGCCAAGACGTCGTGTAGCAGCAAAGCGTGAGATTCTGGACGATCCGAAATACGGAAGCCTGATTCTCGCCAAATTCATGAACCACGTGATGGAAAGCGGCAAAAAAGCCGTTGCCGAACGTATCGTTTATGGCGCTCTGGAAAAAGTTAAAGAGCGCAAGAACAGCGATCCCCTGGAGATCTTCGAGAAAGCTCTCGACGCCATCGCTCCGCTGGTCGAAGTGAAGTCGCGCCGTGTAGGTGGTGCTACTTACCAGGTTCCGGTCGAAGTTCGCCCGTCTCGTCGTAACGCTCTCGCTATGCGCTGGTTGGTTGATTACGCCCGCAAGCGTGGCGAAAAATCTATGGCTCTGCGCTTGGCAGGCGAGCTGATGGATGCTGCTGAAGGTAAAGGTGCTGCAGTTAAGAAGCGTGAAGACGTGCACCGCATGGCAGAAGCCAACAAGGCCTTCTCGCACTACCGCTTCTAATTTCAGCGCTGTTAAATTTGCGAGGGCTTTATGGCTCGTACTACACCGATTAATCGCTACCGTAACATTGGTATCGTGGCTCACGTGGATGCTGGTAAAACCACCACCACTGAGCGCGTCCTTTTTTACACTGGCAAAAGTCACAAAATGGGCGAGGTGCATGATGGCGCCGCGACCACGGACTGGATGGTGCAGGAGCAGGAGCGTGGGATTACCATTACTTCTGCTGCTATTACCGCCTTCTGGCAGGGTTCCGAGAAGCAGCACAAAGATCAATACCGCTTTAACGTTATCGATACTCCGGGCCACGTTGACTTCACCATTGAAGTTGAGCGTTCCCTGCGTGTTCTCGACGGCGCGGTCGTGGTGTTCTGTGGTACTTCCGGCGTTGAGCCGCAGTCCGAAACCGTATGGCGTCAAGCCAACAAATACGGTGTTCCGCGTATTGTTTACGTGAACAAAATGGACCGTGCTGGTGCGGACTTCTTGCGCGTGATCGAACAGATCAAAAAGCGTTTGGGTCACACTCCAGTGCCGATTCAGTTGGCTATCGGCTCCGAAGATAATTTCCAGGGTCAGATTGATCTGGTCAACATGGAAGCTGTGTATTGGGATGATGCTGACAAAGGCATGGTTCCTCGTCGCGAGCCAATCCCTGCAGAGCTGCAGGCATTGGCTGATGAGTGGCGTGACAACATGGTGCAGGCTGCGGCCGAAGCCAATGATGAACTGATGAACAAGTACCTTGAAGGTGAAGAGCTCACCAACGAGGAGATCAAGGCTGCTCTGCGTCAGCGCACTATCGCTGGTGAAATCGTCTTGGCTGTTTGCGGTTCTTCCTTTAAGAACAAGGGTGTTCCCCTGGTTCTCGACGCCGTTATCGATTACCTGCCTGCTCCAACTGATATTCCTGCCATCAAGGGTACTGACCCGGATGACGAGGAAAAGCAAATGGAGCGTCACGCAAGTGATGATGAGCCGTTTTCGGCTCTGGCGTTTAAGATCGCTACCGACCCATTCGTGGGTACTTTGACCTTTGTTCGCGTTTATTCGGGCGTGTTGGCCTCCGGCGACGGCGTGATCAACTCGGTTAAAGGCAAGAAAGAGCGCGTGGGTCGTATGGTGCAAATGCACGCAAACGCCCGTGAAGAAATCAAGGAAGTGCGCGCTGGCGACATCGCGGCCTTGATTGGCATGAAGGACGTCACCACTGGTGAAACTTTGTGCAACGCGGACAAGCCAATCATCTTGGTTCGCATGGACTTCCCGGAGCCGGTTATTTCGGTTGCCGTTGAGCCTAAGACCAAGGATGACCAGGAAAAAATGGGTATCGCTTTGGGCAAGCTTGCTCAGGAAGACCCGTCTTTCCGCGTCAAAACTGATGAAGAGACTGGTCAGACGATTATCTCCGGTATGGGCGAGTTGCACCTGGACATCCTGGTCGACCGCATGCGCCGCGAGTTCAACGTCGAAGCCAACATCGGTAAGCCTCAGGTTTCCTATCGTGAGCGCATCACGAAGA
>Ga0156169_1043_pt1 | contig 13161 bp, 14 predicted proteins | sample RifCSPlowO2_12_FD_107822 | JGI IMG/M metagenome (GOLD analysis project Ga0156169, IMG submission 107822) | Pseudomonadales bacterium RIFCSPLOWO2_12_59_9 | reverse complement strand
CATTCGCCAGCCTCAGGTGTTGCAGGCGCTTAACCCCTATTGGGCGGTGCAGTTTTTTATCAGTCATCCGGGCATCGGTATCACCATCCTCGGGGCTGTGGTGCTGGCCTTGACTGGTGCTGAGGCGCTGTATGCCGACATGGGCCACTTCGGCCGCAAGCCGATTGCGCGCGCCTGGTTCGGCTTGGTGTTGCCGGGGCTGGTGCTGAATTATTTTGGTCAGGGCGCTTTGCTGCTGGAGAACCCGGAAGCGGCGCGTAACCCGTTTTATCTATTGGCGCCGAGCTGGGCCTTGTTGCCGATGATCGGGTTGTCCACGCTGGCCACCATTATCGCCTCGCAGGCGGTAATTTCTGGTGCCTTTTCGCTGAGCCAGCAGGCTATTCAGCTGGGCTATATCCCGCGTATGCAGATCCAGCACACCTCAAGTCAGGCGCAGGGGCAGATCTACGTCGGTGTGGTCAACTGGGCGTTGATGGTCGGCGTGGTGTTGCTGGTGATTGGCTTCCAGTCGTCCGGCGCCCTGGCAGCGGCTTACGGGGTGGCCGTGACCGGCACCATGCTGATCGATACCTTCCTGGTGGCGGCGGTGATGCTGTTGATGTGGAAGGCGCCGCGCTGGTGGGCGATTCCATTGTTGATTGGTTTCTTGGTTGTGGACACCCTATTTTTTGCCGCCAATATTCCGAAAATACTCGAGGGTGGCGCCTTTCCGGTGATCGCCGGGATCGTGTTGTTTGTGTTGATGACCACCTGGAAACGTGGCCGGCAGATTCTGTTTGAGCGATTGGATGAGGTGGCGTTGCCGTTGCCGCTGTTTATCAGCAGCATTCGTAGTGATCCGCCGCACCGAGTGAAGGGCACGGCGGTGTTCCTCAGTGCTCGTCCAGACGCGGTGCCCCATGCTCTGCTGCATAACATGCTGCACAACCAGGTGCTGCATGAGCAGGTGGTGTTGTTGACGGTGGTCAGTGAAGACACGCCACGGGTGGCACTGGACCGGCGTTTCGAGGTGGATGCCTATGGTGATGGCTTCTTCCGGGTGCTGCTGCATTACGGCTTTATGGACGAGCCGGATGTGCCGCAGGCCTTGGCCCTTTGTCATTTGGAGGGCTTGGACTTCAGCCCGATGCGCACCACCTATTTCCTTAGCCGGGAGACGGTGATACCGACCAAGCGTCTGGGCATGGCGCGTTGGCGGGAAACCCTGTTTGCCTTTATGTTGAAGAACGCCAACAGCAACTTGCGTTTCTTCAAGCTGCCGCTCAATAGGGTGATTGAGCTGGGCGCGCAGGTCGAGTTTTAAGGCTTTACCAGTGCCAACAAAAAGGCCTTGCCGAGGTGATCGGCAAGGCCTTTTTTGCATCCGGCGCGGCGCTTTATTTGCCCGTGGGCAGCATGATGCGCAGGGTGTTGTCGCGGCGGATGTAGTGGTGATACAGCCCGGCAACGGCGTGCAGACCGATCAGCCAGTAGCCCAGGGTGCCGGCCAGTTCGTGCAGCTCTTTGATCTGCCCGCCGAGTGCTTGGTCGGGGCTGAGCAGCGCCGGCAGTTGCAGGCCGAAGAAGGGGATGGGTTTGTCGTAGGCGCTGAGCATCAGCCAGCCGGCCAGCGGTGCGCCGATCATCAGTACATAGAGTGCCAGATACATCAGCTTGGCAATTTTGTCTTGCACGGCCGATACCGCCGGTTGAATCTGCGGGCGTGAGCCGATCAGGCGAGCGGCGATGCGCAGCCAAACCAGGGTAAAAACCGCCAAGCCGAGCATAAAGTGCCACTGCTTGAGGCCGTCGCGCACCTCGCTGCCCTTGGGGAAGTTACCTTTAAGTTCAATGCAGGCATACACGGCGGCGATCAATAGCAGCATCAGCCAATGTAGGCCGATGGACAGGGTTCCGAAGCGAATTTCAGTGTTTTTCCAGCTCATCATGGCTCCTAGAATATGGAGATGCGTGTGTCTTTAATTGAATCAAGCTGAGGCGCACGCGCCGCACAGCATCAGTCGATGTTCAGTATGCGCTGCAGCTGTTGATTCGATGCTGCGCTAGATCAGGGCGCGAGGCTTGCCACGCTTATGGGGCGTTTGTGCGTTGCGCCGTCGCGGTTAAAAAGCGGGCAACAAAAAAGGCCACTTAGTTAAGTGGCCTTTTATTGTTTGGTTGCGGGAGCAGGATTTGAACCTACGACCTTCGGGTTATGAGCCCGACGAGCTACCAGACTGCTCCATCCCGCGCCGGCAATTCTACGCATATGAGCGCAGCTGTCAACCACTAAGTCAGAAAAAAGGGTTTTCTGTCAGATGCTTAGCGCTGCTACTGGTGATTTTCGGGGATAAGCAACGGCGCTCTGTGCTTTTTTGTCCAGAGACTGCCGCGCTGTCGGGCAACTACCTAGCTGGCGGGGTTTTTGTTCTGGGCGCAGGTATGATGCGCTGTGCTTACATGGCGCTGTTTTGCTGCGGGGCAGGGTGTTTTTTTATTGTTTTATGGTCAAAGCCGCAGGTTATGAGTTCAAGAAAAATCGTCCACGTGGATTGCGACTGTTTTTATGCCGCCATTGAGATGCGTGACGACCCGCGCCTGGCCAATAAGCCCTTGGCTGTGGGCGGTAGCGCCGAGCGGCGTGGGGTAATTGCCACCTGCAACTATGAAGCGCGGGCTTTTGGCGTGCATTCGGCGATGCCGACCCGGCAGGCGCAAAAACTCTGCCCGGACCTGGTCGTGGTCAAGCCGCGGATGGACGCTTATAAGGCTGTGTCCCGGCAGATTCACGGGATTTTTGCCGACTACACCGAAATCATCGAACCCTTGTCGCTGGATGAGGCGTTTTTAGATGTGTCGGCCAGCCCGCATTTTGCCGGCAGCGCCACCCGGATTGCCCAGGAGATCCAGCGGCGGATCGCCCGCGAACTGCACATCACGGTGTCGGCCGGGGTGGCGCCGAATAAGTTTCTGGCCAAAATCGCCAGCGACTGGAAAAAGCCCAGCGGCTTGTTTGTGATTACCCCGGCGCAGGTCGATGAGTTTGTCCTGGCTCTGCCGGTGAACAAGTTGCATGGAGTCGGCAAGGTCACGGCGGAGCGCATGGCGCGCCTGGGTATCCACAGCTGCGCCGATTTGCGCGAGCGCAGCAAATTGGTCTTGGCCCGTGAGTTTGGCAGCTTCGGTGAGCGGTTGTGGGGCTTGGCGCGCGGCATCGATGAGCGCGCGGTGCAGGTCGACAGTCGCCGGCAAAGCCTCAGCGTCGAACATACCTTTGAGCAGGATTTACCCGATTTGAACGCTTGTTTGGCCCGGGTGCCGGAGTTGCTGGCCGAGCTGAACGGGAGGCTAGAGCGGCTGGAGCAGAATTATCGGGCGGGCAAGCCGTTTGTTAAGCTCAAATTTCATGATTTTAGCCAAACTACCATTGAGCAAGCCGGCGCCGGTCATGAGCTTGACAGCTTCCGGCTGTTGCTGAGCGCGGCGTTTTTCCGCGCCAACAAGCCGGTGCGCTTGATTGGAGTGGGCGTGCGCCTGCTGGATTTGCGCACCACCCATCAACAGCTGGAGTTGTTTGCGCGCTAAGCCTTACTGAGGCGGTTGCAGGTCGATTTTGTAGGGTGGGCTTCAGCCCACCGCTGCGTGACAAGGGGCTTGGTGGGCTAGAGCCCACCCTAGGTTTTGCGTTCAATAGTTAACGGCTAGATAGCCTGTTAATCGTGGCCCGACTCGAGGCGCATGGGTTTGCCTTCGGCGGGCCACAGGCGCAGTTGTTCCTGGCTGGAGAAGTCCCAGCGTTGCACCTGGCTGAGCTCTTCGAGAAAACGCTGCTCTTGCTCCATCAGCGGGGCTGCGCAGATTTTTCGGGTGCTGCCGATCTGGGCAAAGCTGAGTTGGTCCGCTTCCAGGCTGTAAGCCGCAAACCAGTGGTTGCAGCTGCCATTGCCATAAGCGCGGCCATCTTGGCCGAGAATCAGGGTTGGATGGCTGTGGTGGATACGCGGTTTACCGCTGATCCATTCGGCTTGGTAAACCCGCTCATTGACCAGCTGCTGCGGTTCGGTGGCGCAGCCGAGCAGGCTGGCGGCGCTAAGCGCGAGGCCGAGGTTAAGGCTGAAGCGGCCTTTCATTGGGCGTTCTCCTGACATTTCGGGCAGCGGTGCTGAGCCGCAATGGCTTGCCAGCCGAGTTCGCTAATCCGCGCCTGGGCGGCAGGTGCCTGGGCTTTTTTACCCAGGACGACATCGACGGCAAACTCAAAGTCCAGCTCGGCGGGGCAGCTATCGCACTTGACCTGCCAATTGAGAATAGCCAGTTCGCCGAACACTGGGCCCTTGGCCACGGCGACCCATTGCCCGGGCGGGCTGATCAGGCGGCGGACTTTTTCCACCTGCAAACGCAGGCATAGGTCGCGACTGCCTTTGAGGGTGACTAGCAGGGTGTCGCCACTGAGGATTGAGCCACCGTTGCCAGTGACTTGGTAGCGGCCGGGGGCGAGCGCGCGGCATTCGCTGAGGGTGTGCTGGGGGTTGAGCAATGAGTAACGGAAGTCGTGTTCGGCCATGGTCGAGTCGGTAGCGCCAGAGTCAGGAGGATCAAGGCGCGCATCCTAACATGGGCTCGATTAAAGCCGGGCGCTGCCGGTCGTGCAGGTGGCCGCCAGATGGCGATTAGCGAGGTTTAATCGCAGGCAAAGAAAAGGGCGCTGTGTGAGCGCCCTAAAATAACCAATGGAGTAAGTCCGTAATTAAGAGTAGTGCCGCCGCTGATTAGTTCAATCGGCGCCACTAAATAATTGCGCTGAGCCGGGTTAGCGACGCGGAATCAGGGTTAGTCGCTGTTTGCCGTAGACCTGTTCGAGGTTTTTTGCCTGGAACGGGAAGCTCATGTAGCGACCTTGCTGCCAGGCCTCGATGCCATCGTCATAGTGGGGGCTGGCGGGATTGCCCGATTGGCCCGAGCTGTTCACCCCGATCAGCGGCTCCTCGCGGCTGAAATCCACCACGATGCGCATCGCCGGGATCAGCCAGGTGTCAAAGTCCTGACCCCAGTGATAGGCCGAGACATTCAAGGTGCTGTGATCGCCGCCGGCAGGATAAGGGCCGCGGTCCAGATAGTCTTTAATCGCCCCTATGGCCGCTTGTTGGCTGGTGCTCAGGTATTTGGCCATTTGCGTGGTTTCGGTGGCCCAGGTGTAGCTGTGCAGCTTGCCCCATTGCCAGGTGTGGCGATCACGGCCCAAGCGGTTTTCACAAAAGGTGACGGCCGCGGCCAGGCTGCGGGCCAGGATGGTGGGTTTGTCTTCTTTGCCGGGGCTGCCGAGATCGTCCCAGAACGGGCTGTCATCGCGGCCCAGTAAGTGGTCGGCCTGGGCCGAATAGGACAGGTCGGCGGTTTCGACCAGGGCTTGCCAGCTGGGCGAGTCGGTGCCGCCCAGTTCATCGGCAAAAGTCAGGCGTGCGTTTTCGGCTAAAAAGGCGCCGTACAGCGCGGCATCGCCGGAGCTGGCGCTGAGCTTGCCGTCAAAATGGCTTAAGCGTTTATAGGCCTCGCTGGCCTTGCTGCGCTCGTCGGCGGGCAGGGCGGCAATCGCCTGCTGCAGGGGTTGGCCCATGCCCGGTGCGGTAAACATGGCTTGCAGCTTGGCCACGAAGGGTGAGGTTTGGTCGTACTGCATGGCGATCATGCTTTTCTGGTCGTGCTTTCCGGTACCGGCCAGTTGGGCAATGCGCTCGGCCCGCTCCGGGTAGTACCAGGAATTGGACAGTTGCATGCCATAACCTTGCGGCACGCTGCGCTGATTGGCGGTGCCGAGCCAGCCTTGTGGCGGATCTTGGTCGTAGGGATGCAGCATCGGGTCGGCAAAACCGTCCCAGTCATAACGGCCGTCCCAGCCGGGGGAGGGCAGCAGGCCGCGGCCCGCGCGGCGATTGGGGAAGCGTCCGGTGACTTGCCAGCCAATGTGCTGGGCGTCGGCGAACAGAATATTCAGCGGCATGGCGCGAATGTCGCGGGTGGCGGTGAAGGCCTGATCGATGTTTTGCGCGCGGGATAGGTTGAAGAAGGCATCCAGGGTTTTATCGGCTTCGAACTGCGTGGTCTGCAGCGCGAGGCCATAGCCGCTGCTCAGTTGCAGGGGTTGCAGGGGATGTTTGCGTTCGCCCAGCACGCTGTTGAGCAGCGGGCCGTGACGGGTTTCGTAAATGGTTTCGCGGACCGGGCTGGCGCCTTTGATAAAGAAGGTTTCCGAGCGGGCCCGGGCGGGCAGCCATTTACCCTCGGCGAGGTAATAAGGCTGTTTATTTTGCAGTTTGATTTTTTCCAGAAACAAATCCTGGTTGTCGCCCATGACCATGGTCATGCCCCAGGCCAGTTTGCCGTTAAAACCGGCGACTATGGCCGGAACCCCGGCGATGGAGACGCCGGCGGCGTTGAATTTTGGCGTGCGGATCTGTACGAAATTCCACACCGAAGGCATCGACAACGGCAAGTGGGTGTCGTTGGCCAGCAGGCTTTTGCCACCGCGGGTGCGTTGCGGGGCAATGGCCCAGTTGTTGGAAGCGGCAACCCCGAGCATGTCCAGGCTGGCGATCTGGCCGGCGGCGCTGTTGATGGCGCTCAGGCCGGCAAGCTGCCCGGAGAGGGCGAGGTCTTGGAGTTTTTCCGTTTCATCGAAGGGCAGTGGCTCATCCGGATAGGTCGGGGTGAGCCAGGCAAGCTTATCGGCGCCGACTTTTTGCGCCAGCACCAGAGAGGCGATTTCTTCCTGCAGGTTTACCGCCAGGCCGAAATTCAGCAGGCTGAAAATCAGCGCCGAATCTTCGGCTTTCCAGTAGGCCGGCCGGTAGCCCGACTCGCTGATGTCCATCGGCAGCTTGTCGCGGTACTCGAACAGGTAGGCATTGACCCCGCGGGCGTAGACCTCGAAGAAGCGCTTAATGCGCGGCGAGGCATTTTGGTAGAGCGCTGCCGAGCTTTGTTTGAGATTAACCGCGCGCATAAAGCGGTCGATCTCCAAGGCACCGGGTCCGACCATCTCCGACAACCGACCCTCGGCCATCAGGCGCATGCCGACCATTTGGCTGAGGCGGTCGCTGGCATGCACATAACCCAGGCTAAACAGGGCGTCGTGGAAGCTGTTGCTCTCAATCAGCGGCATGCCTAGGGCGTTGCGGCGAATGCTGACGGTTTGCGACAGGCCCTTGAGCTGCACCGTGCCCTGGGTTGGCGCGAGGCTGGCGCGGTACTGGCTATTGAGCAGTGACTGGCAGCCCGCCATGGCCAGCAGTGCGGCGAGGCTGGCGCCCAGCGTCAGGTGGGTCAGCGCTTGCCGCGAACGAGGCGCTAGCCGGGTCAAGTGAGTCAGTGGGCGGAACAAGCGCGCTAGCATTGAAAAGCTCCAGGGCAGAGGGGGCTGTTGCTTGAGTGTCTCTAGGCGCGTCAGCCACGGCGGCTGCGGGCGAAAATTTGGCCAGAGCCGCAGGCCCGCAACGACCGCCGAGTGAATCCGCGGGCGATCTTTTTTGCGCTCGGCCTGGCGGGTCTAAGCCTGGCGTCTAGTTTAGGCGCCGTGGCATTTCTTAAATTTCTTCTGGCTGCCGCATGGGCAAGGGTCATTACGGCCAACATCTTTCAGCGGGTTGCGCACCGGTTCTGCATGCGCATGGCCGCAGTCGGGACCATGCACGTGGCCCTGGTCGTGGCTGTGCTGATGTTGGTGGTCGTGCTGGCAGTCGGGACCGTGAACGTGGGGCTCTTGTTGCATGGGGGCTTACTCCGGGATGTAGTTGCCGGGGATTATCTCGCCATTACGCTCAAGGTGCACGCTGCGTCCAAACATCAGCCCGGTTTTCACGTCGCCCTGCAGCTGATAGCTGATGGGTTCGCTCGGGTCTTCGAGCAGATTGACGATCTGTTTGAGGTGGCGCCACAGGTTGGTGCGCACCGGGATCTCAAAGTTCTGGTGGCACTTGGCCGGGATGACGAAGTCGCGATCAGACTCGCCTTCGGCCAGCGGTACCCCATTGAGCCTGACCTTGTAATGCAAGAAACGCACGGGCAGGCTCATGTCGTTGGGGTTGTCGATGCGAAAGTGCAGGACAAATTTTTGCTCAAGTAGCTTGGCCTTGATTACATCGACTTTTAACAGGCGAACGCTGGGGTCGCGCAAGTCATCGCTGATCAAACTGGAGCAGCCAGCAAAACACAGCAGCAGGCCAAGGCTCAGCAGCGCGCAAAGAACTTTTCGGGTGAGGGCCTGGCGAAACATTCGCTACTCCAATCGATGGCGCAGTGTAACAAGCGGTTGCTTGGCCGCAACCTGTTGTTTAGATGAAAAAATCTGCGCCATACTAGGTCCAGAATCGTACAGGAGTGTGACCATGACCCGCTTTGAAATTGCCTTTTCCGGCCAGTTGGTGGCTGGTGCTCCACTTGAGACGGTGCAGGCCAATATGGCCAGGTTATTTCAGGCGGATACGCAGCGGATTGCCTTGCTGTTTTCCGGGCGGCGGATGGTGATCAAAAACAACCTGGACGCCGCGGCGGCCGAGAAGTATCGGCTAACCCTGGAGCGCGCGGGCGCCGTGGTCGAGGTTGTGGCCATGGCGGTTGAAGAGATTGAACTGGCTGCGCCGCCGGCACCGGCACCGGCACCGGCACCCGCTCCGGCGTTGCCCGGTTTAGCACCCGCGGCTGTCGGTACACCAGCACCGGGGCGCCTGCAGGTGCTGCCACGGGATGAATATATGGCGGCCTTTGCCGAGGTGGAGGCCTTGGACTTTGGGATCGCCCCTCTGGGGGTGGACTTGCAGGACGCTCAACCTGAAGTCGCGCCGCCGCCGGTGGATTTTTCGCAGTTCAGTTTGGCCCCAGCCGGCAGCGATATGGGCCAGGTTAAGGCCGCCCCGGCGGCGCCCGCACCGGACACCTCCCACCTGAAATTGCAGTAAAGCGCTGGGTGCTGGTGATGCGGCCTGCTCGCGGTGTATCAGCCTAAATAAGGCGCGCAGCACTTCTTGAATTTCTGCCCGCCGCCACAGGGGCAGGGGTCATTGCGGCTGGCTTTGAGCGGTACGCTGGGGTCGATGAAGTACCACTGCCCTGCGACCTGCACAAAGGCTGAGCGTTCGCGTTGCGCCTGTTCACCCTCTGTATCCTGCCAGCGGGCCATAAAGGTGACGAAGGCGTGGGGCGGATCGCCTGCCAGCAATTGGCTGCTTTCTACTGTGAGGCCAAGCCAGTGGCTTTGGCTGCTCCAGGCGCTGATGGCGGCGCGGTCAAGTTGCCCTTGTTGCACCGGCAAGGTGCTGCTGACCAGATAGTCAATCAAGCCCAATACATAGGCACTGTAGCGCGAGCGCATCAGGCTCTCGGCGTCGTTCGGCCGGCGGCCAGCATGATAAGGCCCGCAGCAATCGCTCAAAGCGGCGCCGCTGCCGCAGGGGCAGGCGAGGCTCATGGTTACCACCAGTACTTGCCGAACAATTGCGGATTGGCCCAGAACTTGGCATTTAGCCAATCGGGTACCTGCTTGTATTCGCGCACGTCATAGGTAAATAGCGTCAGGGTTTGCGCATCACGCTGAAACCGCTCGCTGGCTTCCAGGGCCAGTGAGTAGAAGTCGCTCAGCTGCCAATCACAGACGCTAAGGTCTACAAGCACCGCCAGTTTGCTGGCATTCAGGTTACGCACGCCGGCCAGTAACTGCAGACCGTTGCGTTTGTTTAGGTGCTCCAGGCAATCGACAAAAATCGCCAGATCAAAGCGCTGCGCGGCCAGATCCGCCGGCAGTTCGCCAGCTGGCGCATGGGCATAGTGACACGCGGGGTGAGCAGCCAGAAAAGCGTGCAGTGCGGGCAACTGATCGGAGCCAATCAAGAGCAAACTTTGCGGTGCATGTTGTGCAAGTAAAGCGGCCAAGGCTTGCTGTGGCGTGCGAGAAGAAAAACGTTCAATCATCAAAAATCCTCAATTTAGGTGGCAAGACTAGCGCGCCGTTGCGGGCAGGCCTAGCGCTGGCGCTTTTTAAAAACCCCGTCTTTACTGCAAAAAGCATCGGCTTAAGTCCGATTAACTCAGGAGAGCACACTTATGAATATGTTTAAGACAACAGTTCCGCTACTGCTGGTCGCTGGTGTGTTGAGCGGTTGCAGCACTTATCAGAAAGGCGACTTACCGATGTGTGCGGCAATCGGTGGCGTAACCGGTGGTGCGCTGGGGGCGATTGAAAGCTCGAGCATGGCCGGTACAGTTGGCCTTACCGGCGCGGTGTTGAGCGCGGCCTATTGCTGGGTACATGGTGATGCTGATGGCGATTGGGTGGTAAATAAAACCGACAAGTGCCCCGACACCCCCCAAGGTACCCAGGTTGATGAGGTCGGTTGCCCGATAGAAGTGGCTGTGGTCGAGGAAGTGGTTGAGGTGGTTGAAGTAGATGAAGTCATAGTGGTGGATAACCTGCACTTTGCTTTCAACTCGGCCGATTTAACCGCGGCGGATAAGTCGGTGCTTGATACCGTTGCCAGTAAGCTGAGCCAGGATGCGCCGAATGCCAAGCTGAGTCTGGTCGGTTTTACTGACAGTGTTGGCTCTGATGCTTACAACCTGAAGCTGTCTGAGCGGCGCGCCATGTCGGTTGCCAACTATCTGGTTGCGGCGGGTGTGCCACAGGCCAATATTGTCGCTGTAGGTGGCATGGGTGAAGCTGATCCAGTGGCGGACAATGCCTCTGCAGATGGTCGCGCGATGAACCGCCGTGTGGTTATCGCGGTAGATAATTAAGCCCGCAGGCTTTGCCTGCGCCTGTAGTTCACGGCTTGTGAACTACAGAAACCGGGTCTTTACTCCTGTATTACCGGCATCTGCCGGTGACACAGGAGATACCTACCATGAGAACTCTACTCTCAAGGGCAGCAGTACCCCTTCTTCTGGTCAGTAGTGTTCTTTCTGGTTGCGCCTCTACCAGCAGTAACGGAGATGCGGCGCTCAACCAAAGGAACTGGCCAATTTGTAGTCTGGTTGGTGCTTTGGCGGGCGGTGGCCTTGGTGCTACCGAGAGCTCCGCCTGGGCCGGCGGCGGTGCGGCGATTGGTGCACTGTTTGCTGGGCTGATCTGTTATGCCCAGGATGGTGATGAAGACGCCGATGGCGTGCACGATCGACGCGACACTTGCCCAGGAACCCCGGCCAATACGCCGGTTAATCCCAACGGTTGTCCCATTAAAGTCTACCCCGAGGCAACGGTTCAGGAGCCGGTTGCCGTCCCGCAAGATGAGGTCATCGTCCTCAGCGACAAGGTCTTGTTTGATTTCGACTCGGCCACCCTCACCCCTGAAGCCAATGATCTGCTGGCGCAAATCAGTAACCGTTTAACTGATGGCGCAGTGATTGGTGTCTTGGTGAAAGGCCATACCGACAGTGTTGGCTCGGATGCCTACAACGAAAAACTGTCGAAACGTCGTGCCGACAGCGTGGCAGCCTTTTTGGTGAGCCAAGGTGTGGCGGCTGACAAGATTAAAACCGAAGGATTGGGCGAGAGTCAGCCAGTGGCCGATAACGCCACCGATGCTGGTCGTGCACAGAACCGTCGAGTGGAAATCGTGGTCGATCGATAACCCTGCAAGCTGTATCTGAGTGGGTATCTTGCAGGCTACGTGAGAACTACTGCGCTCGGTTATGCTGCGTTAAAAACAGGCTCGGACAGCGGGCTCGCCCGCTGAACGCACTTCAGTGCGGCCCATAGGGCGAGCGCAGCGAGTACTGCTCATTTACGACTCGTAAACTTCGCGTCCTCGCCTATTTGACTGCGCTTCGCTTGCCCTGCGGGCCAACCTTCGGTTGTTACTCCGCTTCGCTGCGTTACGCCTTGTGACCCACATGGATGTGGGAAATGCAGCTAGCCCTTTCGGCGCGGGCGTCGCACTAACCTTCGCCCGCTAGGTTTTCACACAGCCGGCCTGAGCCCCCGTTGTTTTTTCTGCTGGCGCTAGCCCCCGGCGCAGCTGAGCAGTTATGGTGCGAACAAATAAAACCTGTAAAGGGCGGGCAGCATGCGAGTTTTTTTGTGGTTGGGGAAGTTGCTGGCACTGCTGTTCTGGGCACTGGTGCTGGTAAATCTGTTGGCAAGTTTTGCGAAACCTTTTGGTTTGCTCCTGCATCTGGCGGGCGCTTTGGTTTTGCTCATCCACGGGCTTGAATTGCTGCTGTTCAACGCACGCCTAAAGCAGCGTCCGCGACCCTGGTTAGAGCGTCTGCAAGTGCTGCTATTTGGGGTGTTTCATCTGTTTGGCTTACCGCCAGCGACACTGCCGGAGGTTGAGCATGCGTAATCTATGCTGGCTGGCGCTCTTGAGTTGCTCTTGGGCCTTGGCCGATACACAGGTAAAGGTCGAGGCCAATACCTTGCTGCGTCTCCCTGTGAGCGGCGCTACCTTGGTGCTGGCGCGATTAGAGGTGGCTGAGCATGCCACCTTGTTACTGCCTGCCAACCTTAATGAGTTGCGCGTTACTGAGCTGCTGCTGGGCCGGGATGCGCATATTGGTATTGCGCCCAGCACCCAAGGGTTTCGCCTGGTGGTGCTGCATGGTGATTTGGCTGCCGGTAGCCATATCAGTACCCGCGGCGCTGCCGGCAGCAGCAAAAAGCCGGCGCTGGCGGGCCGCGATCTGAATCTGCGCCTGGAGAATGTCCGGCTCAGTGATCTGACTGTGGACTTGCGCGGTGGAGCTGGTGCCGCCGGTCAGCATGGCCAGAACGGGCTGGCGGGTGAGGCGGGCGGTTGCCTTTGGGGGCAGGCGAGCGACGGTGAGAACGGTCAGTCGGCGGGCAATGGTCAGCCGGGTGCGGCCGGAGGTCAGTTGCGTTTAGAAGTGCCGGCGGATTTTGATCCGCAGGCACTGAAATACAGTCTGCAAGGTGGTGCCGGTGGGGCCGCAGGCGCGGCCGGTCAGGGCGGCCGTGGTGGCGCAGTGAATAACTGTCTGCTGTACGACACCGTCGGCGGCAACGCAGGTCAAACTGGTGCTGCCGGCAAAGCGGGTAGTTCAGGCCCGGATGGCAGTTTTAAGCGGGTGCCTTTAACGCCGATAAGCCTCTGAGACTGTGAGTTGCCGGTGCGCATCAGAAGCGCATCGGCAAGTCTTCAGAAATTAGGTCGGGCGGCGGCGATGGCGACCAAA
>Ga0156169_1255_pt1 | contig 13277 bp, 12 predicted proteins | sample RifCSPlowO2_12_FD_107822 | JGI IMG/M metagenome (GOLD analysis project Ga0156169, IMG submission 107822) | Pseudomonadales bacterium RIFCSPLOWO2_12_59_9 | reverse complement strand
GAATCGGACCCGAGCGCTACCCAGATAAAACTTGAGGCTGGGGGCCGACCAAATAGCCCCCTGTAGCTGCGAGCAGCAACAGGGCACTAAACGAGCGACCCCCAACCTCAACAACGTCGTATTAGCGACGCAGACCCAAGCGAGCAATCAGGCTGGTGTAACGAGCAACGTCTTTGCCCTTCAGGTAATCCAGCAACTTACGACGCTGGTTAACCATACGGATCAGACCACGACGCGAGTGGTGATCTTTACCGTTGATTTTGAAGTGACCTTGCAGTTTGTTGATGTTGGCGGTCAGCAGTGCAACTTGCACTTCCGGCGAACCAGTGTCACCAACAGCTTGCTGGTATTCAGTTACGATCTGGGCTTTATCTTCAACGCTAAGTGCCATGATGGGCTCCTTTAGGTAACAGGCCAGGGACTACTCCCCGTATTTTTAAATGAGATGTGACCGCGCCTATTAACAGCCACCCTCGTGCAAGCTGGCTAAATCTTGCGATTCAGTTCAGCTCACTTCGGTCACTGCGACCGAATCAATCGACGCGGCGCAATCCGCCCGTCTTCGCTCACTTCACCGATACCGATAAAGCGACCATTGTGATCTTGCACCCGCACCATGCCGAACTGCGGCGCTTCGGGAGCGCGTACCGGCTGGCCATTCAGCCAGTAAAAACTGCTGTGTTCGGAAAACTGCACTATTGGCCAATGCTGCAAGCCGCTGTCGGAGGGTAACAGAAAGCGGTCAACCGCCTCATTACCACCCTCGGCATGCACCTGCTCAAGCTCTTCCAGAGTGACCGTTTGCGCCAAGGCAAAGGGGCCGGCCTGGGTGCGACGCAACTGCGCCACATAAGCCCCGCAACCCAATTGCTCGCCGATGTCCTCGACCAAGGTGCGGATATAAGTACCCTTGGTGCAACTCACCGACAAGCGTGCCTGAGTCTGCTCGAACTCCAGCAATTGCAGGCTATTGATAGTAACAGAACGCGCTTCGCGCTCCACCACCACGCCGGCACGGGCCAACTTGTAGAGTGGTTGACCATCGCGCTTCAGGGCCGAATACATCGGCGGAATCTGGCTGATTTCCCCACGAAACGCCGGCAACACGGCCTCTATATCCGCGCGACTACAGGTCACTTCACGCTGCAGTAGCACCTCACCCTCGGCATCACCGGTGGTGGTGGTTTGCCCCAACTGCATGAGCGTCTCGTAGCCTTTGTCGGCGTCCAGCAGGTACTGGGAAAACTTGGTCGCTTCACCGAAGCACAGTGGCAACACGCCGGTGGCCAACGGATCGAGGCTGCCGGTATGCCCGGCTTTTTCCGCATTGAGCAGCCAGCGAACCTTCTGCAACGCCGCATTTGAGGTAAAGCCGAGGGGTTTATCCAACAGGATAATCCCGCTGACATCGCGACGAATACGCTTAACCTGAGCCACGCCCCTCACTCCTTATCAGCCACGTCAGCCTCGCCAGCCTTGCTATTTGCTTCGGCGGCTGCGGCTGCGGCTGCGGCTGCGTCAGGGTGCTGGCTGTCTTCGGCCACGGCACGTTCGATCAGCGCCGACAAATGGGCGCCGCGGGACACGCTTGAGTCAAAGTGGAAGTGCAACTGCGGCACATTGCGCAACTGCATGGAGCGGCCCAACTGCATGCGCAGAAAGCCGGAAGCGTCGTTCAGCACCTTGAGGTTCTGGGCGATATCTTCGGCGCTGTCCTGGCCCATCACGGTGATAAAAATCTTCGCGTGGCTGACATCACGACTCACTTCAACGGCGGTGATGGTCACCAGGCCGACGCGCGGGTCTTTAATTTCGCGGCGGATCAACTGTGCCAGCTCGCGCTGCATCTGATCGCCAATACGCTGGGTGCGGCTGTATTCTTTTGCCATGATTTATTACCTGTCACTCACCACCCGGCTAAAACCCGTGCGGTCTGAAAGCGCCAAACGCCCGGCCAGACGAGAGCCTGACCGGGCGTTGCGTGGTACAGCTCGCGGCTTAGAGGCTGCGGGCCACTTGGACCTTCTCGAACACTTCGATCTTGTCACCAGCTTTAACGTCGTTGTAGCTCTTAACGCCGATACCGCATTCCATGCCGGCACGTACTTCGGACATGTCGTCCTTGAAGCGACGCAGAGATTCCAACTCGCCTTCGAAGATAACCACGTCTTCACGCAGTACACGAATCGGACGGTTACGGTGCACAACACCTTCCAACACCATACAGCCGGCAATAGCGCCGAACTTAGGTGAACGGAACACATCGCGAACTTCAGCAATACCGAGGATGTTCTCGCGAACATCGCTGCCAAGCATGCCGGTAAGGGCCTTTTTGACGTCATCGATAATGTCGTAGATCACGTTGTAATAACGCATATCCAGACCTTCTTGCTCGACGATCTTGCGTGCGCCAGCATCGGCACGCACGTTGAAACCGAAGATCACCGCGCTCGAAGCCAGTGCCAGGTTAGCGTCGCTCTCGGTGATACCACCGACACCGCCACCGATTACCCGAACCTGAACTTCGTCATTGCCCAGGCCGCCCAAGGCGCCTTGCAATGCTTCAAGCGAACCACGCACGTCAGATTTGAGGACGATGTTAAGCGTCTTCTTCTCGGCCTGGCCCATGTTCTCGAAGATGTTCTCCAGCTTGCCGGCATGCGCACGAGCCAGTTTGACTTCGCGGAACTTGCCTTGACGGAACAAGGCGATTTCGCGAGCCTTCTTCTCGTCAGCCAGCACGATCATCTCGTCGCCCGCTTCCGGGGTGCCATCCAGGCCGAGAATCTCAACCGGAATCGCAGGACCAGCCTCTTTGATCGGCTTACCGTTCTCATCGAGCATGGCGCGGATACGACCGAAGTTCGAACCGACCAGAATCATGTCGCCTTGACGTAGCGTACCGTCTTGTACCAATACGGTAGCCACCGGGCCACGGCCCTTGTCCAAGCGCGACTCAACCACAACACCACGGCCAGGAGCCGTTGGAGTGGCTTTCAGTTCGAGAACTTCGGCTTGCAACAGCACGGCTTCGAGCAGTTCGTCGACGCCAGTACCGACTTTCGCCGAGACCGAAACGAACGGCGTGTCGCCACCCCATTCTTCCGAGGTAACCCCGTGAACCGACAGTTCAGCACGGATGCGATCGAGATCGGCGCCCGGCTTGTCGATTTTGTTCACGGCAACCACCAGCGGCACACCAGCAGCCTTAGCATGCTGAACCGCTTCGATGGTCTGCGGCATTACGCCGTCGTCCGCTGCAACTACCAGAATCACGATGTCGGTAGCCTTGGCACCACGGGCACGCATCGAGGTAAACGCGGCGTGACCCGGGGTATCGAGGAAAGTCACCATGCCACGGTCAGTTTCAACGTGGTAAGCACCGATGTGCTGGGTGATACCACCGGCTTCACCGGCAGCCACCTTGGCGCGACGGATATAGTCGAGCAGCGAGGTCTTACCATGGTCAACGTGACCCATGACCGTTACCACTGGGGCGCGGGTACTGGTAACACCATCAAACTTGATCGACTCAGCCAACTGCTCTTCGAGCGCGTTGTCGCTCACCAGCGTCACTTTGTGGCCGAGCTCTTCAGCGATCAGCTGCGCAGTTTCCTGATCAAGGATCTGGTTGATGGTCACCGGAGTGCCCATCTTGAACATGAACTTGATCACTTCAGCGGCTTTAACCGACATCTGCTGCGACAAGTCGCCAACAGTGATGGTCTCGCCGATCGAAACTTCGCGAATTACCGGGCCGGTTGGGCTCTGGAAACCGTGCTGGTTACGCTTCTTCAGCTTGGTCTTGCCACGACCACCACGGCGGAAGCTGTCGCTTTCCTCGTCGGTAGTACGCGGCGCAACGCGAGGGGCCGGAGCCTTCTCTTTTTCTTTAACCGATGGACGATGGGCCGTAGTTTTACGGTCGCCACGGCGATCGGCATCTTCGTTACGCGGCTTATCAGGGCGGCGCAATTCGTCTTTTTTGCGTTCCTCAACCGGCGCAGCAGCCACTACTGGCGCGGGGGCGGGGGCGGCGGCGGCAACAGGTGCAGCAGCCACTGGCGCAGCGGCAGGTGCATCGCCTTGCGCAGCCGACTGAGCGGCAGCGCTAGCGAGGCGACGGGCCTCGTTATCGGCCTGACGCTTAGCATTTTCAGCCGCGAGCTTGTCTTCCATATCACGCTTTTTCTCGGCGGCAATTTCTTCCGCACTGCGCTCAACGAAGACTTTCTTTTTACGCACTTCAACGCTAATGGTCTTGCTACCAGCAACCCGCAGGGTGCTAGTAGTTTTGCGCTGCAAAGTAATCTTGCGCGGCTGTTCAACCTTAGCGCCGTGACTGCTTTTGAGATGGGCTAACAGCGCCTGCTTCTCATTGTCGGTCACCACTTGTTCGGCGGTAGTGTGCGGCAAACCTGCCTCACGCATCTGCAGCAGCAGGCGCTCCACCGGTGTGTCGACCACTTGGGCCAGTTCTTTCACCGTGACTTGCGTCATGCATCTCTCTCCTCAGGCCGCGGGTATTACTCAAACCAATGGGCGCGGGCGGCCATGATCAGCTTGCCGGCACGATCTGAGTCGATGCCGTCGATGTCGAGCAGGTCGTCAATCGACTGCTCGGCCAGGTCTTCGCGGGTAATCACACCACGCACTGCCAGTTCGCACGCCAAGTCGTGATCCATGCCCTCAAGTGAGAGCAGGTCATCGGCCGGATGGGCGTCAGCCAGTTTTTCTTCAGTAGCAATAGCGCGCGTCAGCAACCGGTCTTTGGCCCGAGCACGCAGCTCGTTAACGATTTCTTCGTCAAAGCCATCGATGCTGAGCATTTCTTCGATCGGCACATAAGCGATGTCTTCGAGACTGGTGAAACCTTCTTCAACCAGAACCTGAGCCAGCTCCTCGTCAACTTCCAACTCGTCGATCAGACGCTGCAGGATGTCGCCGCTTTCAGCTTGTTGCTTGCCTTGCAGGTCATCTTCAGTCATCACGTTCAGGGTCCAGCCAGTCAACTGACTGGCAAGACGCACGTTTTGACCGCCACGACCAATGGCTTGTGCCAAGTTGTCGGCGCCAACGGCGATATCCATCGAGTGGGTATCTTCGTCAACCACGATGGCCACGACTTCAGCTGGCGACATGGCGTTGATCACGAACTGCGCAGGATTGTCATCCCACAGCACGATGTCCACGCGCTCACCGGCCAATTCGCCGGAAACCGCCTGCACACGCGAACCACGCATACCGATGCAAGCACCTTGCGGATCAATCCGCTTGTCCTTGGAGCGCACGGCAATTTTGGCCCGCGAGCCTGGATCACGCGCAGCTTCCATGACTTCGATCAGCTCTTCAGCGATCTCCGGCACTTCAATGCGAAACAGCTCAATCAGCATCTGCGGCGCGGTACGCGAAAGAATCAATTGCGGACCACGGTTTTCGCTGCGGATCTCTTTCAGCAAAGCCCGCAGACGCGCGCCAACCCGAAAGTTTTCCCGCGCAATAATGTCTTCACGCGCCAGCAAAGCTTCGGCGTTGTTACCCAGGTCAACAATGACGTTATCGCGGGTCACTTTTTTAACGGTGCCGGAGATGATCTCGCCAACCCGATCCCGGTAAGCGTCAACCACCTGCGCACGCTCAGCCTCGCGCACTTTCTGCACTATGACTTGCTTGGCCGCTTGCGCTGCGATTCGACCGAACTCAATCGACTCGATCTTCTCTTCAATCAGGTCGCCAATTTTAGCGTCAGGCTTTTGCTCCTGCGCCTCATCCAGCGTCAACTCAGAGGCCAAATTAATCAGCATCTGGTCTTCAACAACTGTCCAGCAACGATAAGTATCGTAGTTACCGGTGTGGCGATTAATCTCCACCCGCAACTCAACCTCAACGTCAAAACGTTTTTTGGTCGCAGTGGCCAGAGCCAACTCCAGCGCTTCAAAAATAACGCCTGGCGGTACACCCTTTTCGTTGGATACCGACTCAACAACCAGCAGAATTTCTTTGCTCATCGTACGCCTCGCCTTTCGCAATCCATTGGATCCGCGGGATCCGCGTCTCAATCAAACCGGGGAATTATATTGGCCTTATCGATCAAATCGATCGGCAACAAGAACTCGTGATCATCAACCAGCACCACCACGTCCTGCTCCTCCACCCCACGGAGAAGGCCCTGAAAGTTGCGTCGCCCGTCGAAGGGTGAGCGCAATTTGATCTTCACCTGCTCACCGGCATGCAGCGCAAACTGCTCAAGGGTAAACAGCGGCCGATCCATACCTGGCGAGGAAACCTCCAAGGTATATTCAGCCGCAATCGGATCCTCTACATCGAGAACACCGCTAATTTGACGGCTGACCGCTTCGCAGTCTTCCACCAAAATGCCATTGGCATGATCGACATACACTCGCAGCAGCGAATGGCGACCCTGCGACAGGAACTCGATACCCCAGCATTGATAGCCCAGGGATTCGACCACTGGAGCCAACAAGGCCTGCAACTCTTCTAGCTTGCTCGACACATGAACTCCTCGCGCATGCCGTACAAATAAAAAATGGGCAAAGCGCCCATTCATTTACGCCGCCTGAAACTCTGACGACAAGAATCATCCATCTAGCAAAAAGCCCCTAAAAAGGGGCTCCACACTACTGTGCAGGAACGCCAAATGAATCGAAAACCAGTGAACAACAAGCTCAACCAGCTTCCAACTAGCGCACCCCTGCTTTAAAGCTGGGCCGAAGTATACGACTGAACCCACATTCGGGTCAATCCAAGCTTCAGCAACAAGAAGGCCCGCAATCTGCGGGCCTTCTTGATTTGGTACCGAGGAGGGGACTCGAACCCCTACAGCCAAAGGCCACTACCACCTCAAGGTAGCGTGTCTACCAATTCCACCACCACGGCAAAAACCTGTATTACTTTTGCTCTACCGCTTTTGGCACATCAACCGGATCGATTGCTGGCTTCTGCGCTTCAAGCACCGGTACATCATCAGTAGCCGGCTTTTCCTGCAGCACTTCCATCACTGCCGGAGCCGGCAGACCAACATCATCTGCAGTCATAGATTTTTCTTTAGCAAAAAAACCCAAACCCAAACTAGTTACGAAAAAAGCGGCCGCTAGTATAGCAGTAACTCGACTGAGAAAGGTAGCAGAACCTTGACTACCGAATACGGTACCCGAAGCCCCAGCACCAAACGAGGCGCCAGCATCCGCGCCCTTACCATGCTGCAACAACACCAACGCAATAACGCCAAGCGCGCCCAACAAGTGAATTACGACTACGACTGTTTCCAGCATTTCTCAGTTTCCTGCGGCGCGACAGATCGCCCCGAACTCATCTGCATTCAGGGAGGCACCACCAATCAGCCCCCCATCGATATCCGGCATGCCGAACAACTCAACCGCATTTACCGCTTTTACGCTACCGCCATAGAGTATTCGCACCCCATCGGCAATCTCAGCACTCTCTGCCGCTAACTGCCCACGAATCGCCGCATGCACCTCTTGCGCTTGCTGCGCAGAAGCCGTCAACCCCGTACCAATAGCCCAAACCGGCTCGTACGCGATCACCGCATCGACAAAAGCACCAACCCCCAACACTTCAAGCACGCAACCCAACTGACGGGCAACCACTTCAAGCGTCTGGCCAGCTTCACGCTGCGTCAGTGTCTCACCAAGGCAAAGCACCGGCTGCAAACCGCAAGCCTGAGCCGCGGCAAACTTTCGCACCACCACTTCATCACTATCACCAAGCAACAGGCGACGCTCAGAGTGACCAACCAACACCAAGCTACAACCAGCATCAAGCAACTGACTAGCAGCCACTTCCCCGGTTAGCGCTCCCGGCATTGGCTCAACCGCACAATTCTGCGCACCGACAGCAATCACACCACCCTCAAGGCCGGCAATTGCTTGCCCCACATGCAGGCAGGTCGGGAATATTGCGACTTCAACGTCACCCGGCAAAACCTGATGACGTAGAGCTTCGATCAGCTCAGCGACGCTGGCGCGGGTACCGTGCATTTTCCAGTTACCAGCAACCAAGGGGCGACGCATGCTTAAGCTCATCGATCAAATTGGCCGCAGATGGTACCCAACGGCCAGCAAACTGGCAAGCGAATCAGGCACATACCTGCGTGACAACGTCGGCCAACAGCTCGGCATAAGCACGCACCTGCGCACCATCCTCACCCTCAACCATCACCCGCAACAACGGCTCAGTACCGGATTTACGCAACAGTACCCGCCCCCGCCCCGCCATTCGCTCAGTCACATCGGCGCAAGCCGCTTTTACTTGCGGATGCTCGAGCGGATCAATACCGCCCGCGAAACGCACATTGATTAGCACCTGAGGACACTTTTGCACGCCGCCGCGCGCCTCAGCCAGACTGACGCCAGCACGCTTAAGCGCCAGCAACACTTGCAGCGCGGCAATAATGGCGTCCCCGGTGGTGGTGTGCTGGAAACAGACGATATGACCGGAGTTTTCACCACCTAACTGCCAATTGCGCTCCTGCAACTCGGCGATCACATAGCGATCACCAACCCCGGCCCGCACAAAGGGAATCGCCAACTGAGCCAAGGCCAACTCCAACCCCAGGTTGCTCATCAGCGTGCCGACCACGCCACCCTGCAGACGTCCACGCTCTTGCAAGTCACGGGCGATGATAAACAGCAACTCATCACCATCAACCACAGTGCCTGTATGGTCGACCATCAACACCCGATCAGCATCGCCGTCGAAGGCAATCCCCAAGTCGGCCTGCTCTGCCAGCACCGCAGCCTGCAACGCCTGCAAATGAGTTGAGCCACACTGATCATTGATATTCAGACCGTTTGGCTGCGCGGACAGCACCGATACCTGCGCACCCAACTCACGAAAAACGCTGGGCGCGACCTTATAGGCAGCACCGTTAGCGCAGTCGAGCACCAGCTTGAGGCCGGCAAAGTCGGTACTGGTGGGCACACTGCTTTTACAAAATTCGATATAGCGACCGGCTGCGTCGTTAATTCGCGAAACCTTACCCAGTTGCGCCGAATCAACCACCTCCATGGGCGTATCGAGTAATTGTTCAATCAGCAACTCGATTTCATCCGGCAGCTTAGTGCCGGCGCCGGAGAAAAACTTGATGCCGTTGTCGTAATGCGGGTTGTGCGAGGCACTGATCACAATGCCTGCTTGCGCATGAAAGGTGCGGGTCAAGTAGGCAATCGCCGGTGTCGGCATCGGCCCCAGCAACATCACATCGGCGCCAGCCGCCGACAACCCAGCTTCCAGCGCCGACTCAAACATATAGCCGGAGATCCGCGTATCTTTGCCCACCAGCACTTTACAAATGCCGTGCTGACGAAACGCCATGCCAGCGGCCCAGCCGAGCTTAAGCATAAAATCCGGGGTGATCGGATAGACGCCAACCCGACCACGAATACCATCGGTACCAAAATACTTTCTGCTCATATGCTTTCGCCCTTCTTATTCGGCCGCTTCAACTGCAGCAAGCATGCGCACTAAATCAACTGTTTCGAGCACATCATGCACCCGCAAAATTTTCGCGCCTTTGGTCAATGCCAGCGCCGCCAAGGCCAGGCCACCCGCCAGGCGCTGATCAACATCACGCCCTAAAACCTGGCCGATCATGCTCTTGCGCGATACGCCAACGAGCAATGGCAAACCAAACTCATGCAACTTCCTAAGATGCTTGAACAGGCTCAAGTTGTGCTGCAAATTTTTAGCAAAACCAAAACCTGGATCAAGCACCAACCGCTCAGCCGGGATACCGGCGGCCGCACAGGCCGCCAGCCGCGCAACAAAAAAGCCGCGAACCTCACCAAGCAGATCCTGATACTGCGGATTTTGCTGCATATTGCCCGGCTCACCCTGCATGTGCATCAAGCACACCGGCAAACCTGTGCTAGCCGCCGCCGCCAGCGCACCTTCGCGGCGTAGCGCACGCACATCGTTGAGCAAGCCGGCGCCCAGGCGCGCAGCTTCGAGCATGACCGCAGGCGTCGAAGTATCCACGGAAATGATCACATCCAGCTCTGCGGTGATCGCCTCAACAATCGGCGCCACGCGCTGCAACTCTTGCTCTGCCGATACCGGCAGCGCCCCCGGACGAGTCGACTCCCCGCCGACATCAATCAGGCTGGCACCTGCCGCCACCATAGCTTCGGCATGCCGCAAGGCGGCATCGCGCAAATGAAAGCGCCCGCCATCGGAAAAAGAATCTGGGGTGACATTGAGAATACCCATCACCTGCGGACGGGTTAAATCAAGAACCCGATTGCCGCAAGGCAATCGGGTTGGGTACTGCAACGCGGTCATGGAAAAACCTTAATGCTCGCCAGCCGGACCGCCGATAGGGGTATCGGTTCGTTCAGCCACTTCGACTACCACCGGAGTACCCGACGAGGTACCGGAGCCGTCCGTCCAGTCTTTCGGCTCGCGCACCGTTCGGCCCGCCATGATGTCTTCGATTTGCTCGGCATCGATGGTTTCATATTTCATCAAGGCTTCCGCCATGACGTTTAGCTTGTCGCGGTTGTCTGCCAAAATTTGCTTAGCAGTGGAGTAGCAATGGTCGATCAGACTGCGGATTTCCGAGTCGATCAACTTGGCGGTATCCGCCGAAACACTGCTTTGCTGACTGCCCATGCTACGACCCAGGAATACCTCCCCATCTTCCTCGGCATACATCAGGGGTCCAAGCTTTTCGGACAAACCCCACTTGGTCACCATGTTCCGCGCCAGATGTGTGGCGCGCATGATGTCGTTGGAGGCGCCTGTGGTCACCCCATCAAAACCCAGGGTCATCTCTTCGGCAATTCGCCCACCGAACAATGAGCAAATCTGACTGGTCAGCGCTCGCTTGGACAAGCTATAGCGATCCTCTTCCGGCAGGAACATGGTCACGCCCAGCGCTCGACCACGCGGAATGATCGACACCTTATAGACCGGATCATGCTCAGGCACGATGCGCCCAACGATGGCATGCCCCGCCTCGTGGTAGGCGGTGTTGAGCTTTTCTTTCTCGGACATCACCATCGACTTGCGCTCGGCGCCCATCATGATTTTGTCTTTGGCCAACTCAAACTCTTTCATTTCAACGGTGCGCTTACCGGCACGCGCGGCGAACAGGGCGGCCTCGTTGACCAAGTTGGCCAAATCGGCGCCGGAGAACCCCGGCGTACCGCGAGCAATCACCTCAGGCTTCACATCTTCGCCAATCGGCACCTTGCGTACGTGCACCTGCAAAATCTGCTCACGACCGCGAATATCGGGCAGACCCACCACCACCTGACGGTCGAAGCGACCCGGGCGCAGCAAGGCCGGATCAAGCACGTCGGGTCTGTTGGTGGCAGCAATGACGATAATGCCGTCATTCATTTCAAAACCATCCATCTCCACCAGCAACTGGTTGAGGGTTTGCTCACGCTCGTCATGACCGCCGCCCATGCCGGCGCCACGGTGACGACCGACCGCGTCAATCTCATCGATAAAGATGATGCAAGGCGCGTGTTTCTTCGCCTGCTCGAACATGTCGCGCACACGGCTGGCACCCACGCCGACAAACATCTCGACAAAGTCGGAACCAGAGATGGTAAAGAACGGCACCTTGGCCTCACCGGCAACGGCTTTGGCCAGCAGAGTCTTACCGGTACCGGGTGAGCCGACCATCAGCACACCACGGGGAATACGCCCACCCAAGCGCTGGAATTTTCCCGGATCACGCAGAAACTCAACCAGTTCGCTGACTTCTTCTTTGGCCTCATCGCAACCGGCGACGTCAGCAAAAGTGGTCTTGACCTGATCTTCCGAGAGCAAGCGCGCCTTGCTCTTGCCAAAGCTCATCGGCCCACCTTTACCGCCTGCGCCACCCTGCATCTGGCGCATCAGGAACATAAATACGGCAATCATCACCAGAATCGGGAAGCTCGCCACCAGCAACTGCATCCAGATACTTTGCTGCTCAGGCTGCTCCCCCACGATGGCGACATTGTTATCCATCAGGTCTTTAATCAGGCCGTTATCGGCAATCGCCGGGCGGACAATTTCAAAGGTACCACCATCAGTGCTCTTGGCTTTGATCAGGTAACCGTTGACGGTCACCTCTTTAACCTTGCCTTCCTGAACTTGCTGAATAAAGTCGGAATAATTGAGCTTATGACTCTCAGGCTGGCCGGAGAAATTGCTCATTACCGTCACCAGGACAGCAGCGATAATCACCCAAAGAATCAGGTTTTTTGCCATATCGTTCAATTAGCTACCCTCTGTAGCAGGCCGCGCGCTGGGACCGTGCTTCGCATGACGGCTGGTTGATTTACCTGCCTAACTTACTACACAACCCCCACCACTGGCAGGCGCCGTCTGTAACCCTTTATGAATCTGCCGCCTCAACCGCACTGACCACCAACAATATTGGTTAATCAGCTGCCGGCTAAAGTGCGCTTACTCCGCGCTTGCGCCACCGCGAAATCCGCGCGCCAGCAGGTACTGTTCGCGCGAACGATCCCGTGAGGAGAGCGGCTTGCGCATCTGCACCTTCTCGAACATTTGCCGCACTTGCTTGTGGTACTGATCGAAGCCTTCGCCTTGGAAAATCTTGATCAGAAAATCACCACCTGGGCGCAACACCTGCCCAGCCAGATCCAGTGCCAACTCGCACAGATACATGGCGCGAGCCTGATCGGCCATCCTTACTCCACTCATATTGGGGGCCATATCAGAAATCACAAGGTCAACCGGCTGATTGCCGACGGCCGCCAGGATCTGCGCCAGCACCGCCTCTTCAGTGAAGTCGCCCTGGATAAAGGTCACATCCTCGATGCTGTCCATCTCCAGAATGTCCGAAGCAATCAAGCGCCCCTTATCACCCAGCACCCGGCTGGTCACTTGCGACCAACCACCGGGGGCGGCGCCCAGATCGATAACGACATTACCGGGACGCAAAATCCGATCTTTCTCCTGGATCTCCAGCAGTTTGTAGCTGGCCCGCGAACGATAACCGTCCTTTTGCGCCATCTTCACGAAGGGGTCGTTGAAATGTTCTCTAAGCCAGTTCTGGCTAGTCTTGGAACGGGCCACTTGGCACCTCAAAAATAACGAATCGTGAATAGCTTGCGGTATTAGCTTTCTATGAATAAGCGGGCGGGCCACGAGTGGCTCGGGTAAACTGACCGCCGCTTTTTACCAGATCAGACGCAGAGGTCAGATTATGCCGCTCACTCAGGAGCAGAAGAAACAGTACAAATCCATCGGCCACCATTTAAAGCCGGTAGTCA
>Ga0156169_1207_pt2 | contig 13412 bp, 11 predicted proteins | sample RifCSPlowO2_12_FD_107822 | JGI IMG/M metagenome (GOLD analysis project Ga0156169, IMG submission 107822) | Pseudomonadales bacterium RIFCSPLOWO2_12_59_9 | reverse complement strand
CTGGCGCGCCGTTGGGATGCGCATGGCTTAGAGTCCTGCGGCCAGGGCTTTGTCGATCAGCCAATCGAGGGATGGCCCGCGATCACTGCTGACTTCCACGGGCCGGCCGGCGAGGGCGCTGTCGAGTGGCTGCTCGGGTTTAATCTGCACCCGAATGTCGCCGGACAGGCTGGCGCTGTCGTTCAAGCTGCTGCTGACAATCTTGCCGCGCCGCGCTTCGGTTTCACCGGCAACCACGAAGCTGACGCTGGCGCCGGGCTTGATCTCGTTGAATTTGTTGTAGGGGAAGCGCGCTTCGATGCTGGCCTGGCTGTCCCGCGCCAGCAGTTGGAAGATCACCTCGCCCTTGTTGGCGTACTGCCCATCGGCCACCAGTTGCTGGCCCACGGTGCAATCGCAGGGGCTGGTCAGGGTGCCTTTGAGCTGGGTGCCAAACAGGCTTTCGATCTTGCTCGGGTCGAGTTGCTCCTCGTTCAGGTTGCCCTTGAGCATCTCCAGCATCGAGGCGCTGAAGGTGGCAATCGGCGCGCCTTTGGCCACCTGACCATCGGCACCGACCAGGCTTTGCACCGTGCCCTCGCGTGGCATGGTCACTTGCATGCCGGCCACCCGTACCACGCCAGACTGGGCGTGGGTGACGAAGTACAGGCCGTAGACCGATTTGAAAATAAACCCGAAGGCCAGCAGCCCGACCACAAACAGCCCCAGACTGAAGGTCACCGCGCGCAACCGGGCGATGGCGCCCATGCCGCCGACGGCCTTGCCTTTGCGCGCCTTGGTGAAGTTTTCCCGCTGCAGGGTACTCAGCAGTTCGCCGACGGTGATCAGCTCGCCACTCAAGTGGGCGGTGATCAGGTGGCGCAGGGTGGTGATGTCGCGCGGCTGCAGATTGTGGAACTGGCAGCCAACCCGGTTGTGCTCGACCTCGACCGAACAGACCTGAAAGGCTACATCGATGCTCAGGCTGAGGTTGTCGATCAGAAACAGCAGTCGGCCTTTCTGATGTTCGCCAACCCGCGCCGGCAGCTTGCCTGCGGCAAAGCTGAAGCCGCCGGCGGAGATGTCCAGCAGGTTGTATTCGAGCACTTCGCGGTTGCTGCCGCTGAAGCGGATTTTGGCTGGCAGTTTGACCCGTGCGTGTTGGCGCTGGGCTTCTGACTCGTGCACGACATTGAGATTGACGGCAGTATTCATGCTGATATTCCTGGGCAATTTTTGACTAATTCCATTCATGGCGGCTTACACCAGCAGCAACAGCGTGGCGATAAACACACTGGCGGCAGAGAAGGTCATGGTTCGGGACGACCAGGTGTTGAACCAGCGCTGAAAGCTGGCCAGGTCGCGATTGAGCTTGGTCGGCTGACGGGTCCAGGACTGCTGGTCGAGGCGGAAGAACACGTAGATCTTCACCAGCGCGCCGACTATCTGGTTGTAATAAAGAATCACCGGGTAGGCCGGGCCGATGCGGTGGCCGCTGAAGGACAACAGCAGCGTCAGCAGCAGCCGCGTGGTGCCGATCCACAGCAGGTAGATCAGCAGAAAGGCGATGCTGTATTTGAGGCTGGCGATGATCGCCACCGTCAGGCCGAGCAGGCAGGTCCACATCGACACCCGTTGGTCGAACAACACCAGGCTGGTGAACATCCCCAGGCGTTTGACCCCCAGTTGCATGGCCCGCGCGTTCTGCCGCAGGTTGTTGCCGTACCAGCGAAACATCAGTTTGCGACTGGCCTTGATAAAGCTCTTTTCCGGCGGATGCTCGATGGTGAAAATCGCCGTGTCGGGCACGTAAAAGGTGTCGTAGCCCAGGCGCATCAGGCTGTACCAGCTGGACTTGTCGTCGCCGGTGAGGAAGTTGAAACGGCCCAGCCGCCAGTGCTCCATGGAGTCGCTTTCGACGTCGGCGATAAAGCTTGGGTTAATGATTACCGGCGCACGGAATACCGACATCCGCCCGGTCAGGGTCAGCACCCGCTTGGACAGCCCCATCGAGCACATATTGAGGTGGCGCTGGGCGAAGCGCAGCTTGTGCCACTCGCTCATGATGTAGCTGCCGCGCACCTCGCAGAACTCGTTGGTGGTCAGGCCGCCGACATTCGGGAACAGCTTGAAGTAGGGCACCGTGGCCCGGACTATGCCGGCTTGCAGCACGCTGTCGCCGTCGATCACCGCGACCACCGCATCTTCGTCCGGCAGCAGCCGGGAGATGGCGCGAAACCCGTGGGCCAGGCCATCGCGTTTGCCGGTGCCGGCAATCCGCACAAAGTCCAGGGTCACGTGGGCCGGTGGTTGGTATTTCTCCCACAGGCTCTTGACCAAAAACTCATCGGACAGCTCAACAATCGAGCACACCACTGTGGTTGGGTAACCGCAGTCGATGGCTTCACGGATCACCGATTGGTAAACCTGCGCCGTGGTCAGTGCATCGATGCGAAAACTGGTCACCATCAAAAACACATGGGAAGGGTCGGCCGCTTTGCCGAGTTTTTTTGCCTTGCGGCGGTAGTGCGGAAACACCACATAGAGAAACAGCATGCCGCGCAGAAAGTGCGTGGCGCCCATCGAGTAGCGCCAAATGCCAACGGCGCCGATCAGTAGGAGGAAGTCCTTCGACTCCGGGTCGAAGACTGTGCTGGGCAACGCCAGGGCAATCCCCATCAACAAACTGAGGTACAACAGCCAGCCGGCGGCTTCAGCGAAAATCTGCTTGAGCCTGTCCATTGGGGTCTTTATTTCCTTGATTTGGGCATGCCGGCTGAGCACCTCGGCGCCTGTGGTGCAGGCGCAGATGTCGAGGTGCTCAGTCGGGGGTTATGGCTGGGAGTGTCTGGCCGGCAAGTTGCCGGTCAAAGACTGCTTACCAGCAGATGCCTTCGGTGGCGCCGCGGGTGGTGTGCGGCATAAAGCCGACCAGATCGACCACTTGCTTGCCGTCCGGGGCGTGCTGGGCGAGGGCGCGAAACTTCTCGTCGCGGTTGCCCAGTACGATGATGTCGGAGCCATTCACCACCTGCTCGAAGTTGCTATTGAGCAGCGACGACACGTGGGGGATTTTCGACTCGATGTACTCTTTGTTGGCCCCGTAGACCCGCGCATATTCGACGTTGCTGTCGTAAATGGTCAGCTCGTAACCCTTGCCGATCAGCATCTCGGCCAGCTCCACCAGGGGGCTTTCGCGCAGGTCGTCGGTGCCGGCTTTGAAGCTCAGGCCGAGCAGGGCGACTTTGCGTTTGGCATGGCTGGCGATGATGTCGAAGGCGTTCTGCACCTGGGCCACGTTGCTGCGCATGATGGCGCCCAGCATCGGATGCTCGACGTCCAGCTGGCCGGCCCGGTAAGTCAGGGCGCGCACATCCTTGGGCAGGCAGGAGCCACCGAAGGCAAAGCCTGGGCGCATGTAGTAGCTCGACAGATTGAGGCTCTTGTCCTGGCAGATCACCTCCATCACTTCGCGGCCATCGACGCCGGAGGCCTTGGCGATATTGCCGATCTCGTTGGCGAAGGTCACTTTGGCGGCGTGCCAGACGTTGCAGGTGTACTTGATCAGTTCGGCGACGGCGATGTCCTTGCGGATCACCGGTGCGTTCAGCTCCTGATAGATTTCCTGCAGCAGGTCGCCGGAGGCTTGGTCCAGTTCGCCGATCACGGTCATGGGCGGCTGGTCGTAGTCGGCAATGGCGGTGCTTTCACGCAGGAACTCCGGGTTGACCGCCACGCCGAAGTCGAGCCCGGCTTGCTTGCCGGAACAGGCTTCGAGAATCGGGATCACCACGTTCTTGACGGTGCCCGGCAGCACGGTGCTGCGGATTACTACAGTGTGACGTTCGGCCTTGCTGCGCAGCACCTGGCCGATTTCCCGGCAGACGGCCTCGATGTAATTGAGTTCCAGATCGCCATTTTTCTTGCTCGGGGTACCGACGCAAATAAACGACACTTCGGTATCGCGGACTGCCTCGGCAAAATCGGTAGTGCCGCGCAATAAACCAGTGCTAATACCTTTCTTTAATAGCGCGGCCAATCCGGGTTCAACTATCGGAGATTTACCCGCGTTGATCATATCGATCTTGCTGGCGGAAACATCCACGCCGACCACCTGATGGCCGCGCGAAGACAGACAGCCGGCACACACGGCGCCGACATAACCCAAGCCAAAAATACTAATACGCATGGTCTTTTCCCTGATGGATTGATTAGATTGTTTATGCTGCTTAGTTAATCGGGTTGTTTAAACGCCCATCGCTCACTAAGTTAGTTGGCCATGGGTGCAATCGTTGGAATATTCCCGCTGTTCGCGGTTGTATAACTTTTGCTGTTGCCGGCAATAATCGCTAAAGCCCGCTGCTTGCACTAGACTTGAAGCTTCTAAGCCGGTACTTCTGTGTTGTGGTTAGATATTGTCTCGGCCATTTTAATTGTTGCCGGGCACAGCTTTAAGGCACCGTCGGAAACATCTGCAATATATTGCTTAGATTCTTTGCGGTGCTCTTAATGGTGTTGGCTGAGCGCTTGTCAATTGATAGGAGGGCTTTCGTTCAGGATTAGTTCAGGTTCTGGTTGATATTTTTAAATTGATTTTTTTATTGAACTTTTTGAATTGTGGATTATGGCTAGCTATAACTATCGTTAAATAGCTATGTGCCACTAGTTAATTGCTATCTAAATGCCATTACATAATTTTGCCGCAATCGGCGCGGCTTATTTGCGGCTATGGCGAGGCCGGCCGGGGGCTGTAGCGCAAGTTCGGCGCAGTTTGCTGGGCGGCTATTGGCGAGGTGTGTCGCACTTATATTCGGGATATTGACGGGGCATTCGGGCGCAGCTCAGGGCTGAGCTGCGCGAAGAGTAACTGGGATATATGCCGACGAATGGCATGGGCCAGACTGCGTGAAAACTACTGCGCTCGGTTATGCCGCGTTAAAAACAGGCTCGGACAGCGGCCCTGCCCGCTGAACGCACTTTAGTGCGGCCCGGAGGGCGAGCGAAGCGAGTACTGCTCATTTACAACTCGTAAACTCGGCTTTGGCATCCTGCGTCGCCCTACCTCCTGCATCCATGCAGTCGTCCGCGTCCTCGCCTGTTTTGACTGCGCTTCGCTTGCCCTGCGGGTCAACCTTCGGCTGTTACTCCGCTTCGCTGCGTTGCGCCTTGCCTACCCTTCGCTCGCCACGTTTTCACACAGCCTGGGAGGTGATCAGTCTTGCGGGTGATCGCGCAAAAACACCAAATTGTCCGGCGTGGACTGTGCAACCGAGTAGCCATAGCCCTGGCTGCTGAAATCTTTTAGTGCGTCAGGGCTGCGCAGACGCTCCTTGATCACATAGCGGGCCATCATGCCGCGGGCCTTTTTGGCGTAAAAACTGATGATTTTGTACTGGCCGTTCTTCAGGTCTTTGAACTCGGTATTAATCACCCGGGCATTCAGGGCTTTAAGCTTTACCGCGCTGAAGTATTCATTGGAGGCGAGGTTTAGCAGGATGTTGTCGCCTTGTGCCGCGAGTGCCTGGTTGAGGTAACCGCTGATGCGTTCGGCCCAGAACTCATAGAGGTTTTTACCCCGCGGGTTGGCCAGCTTGGTACCCATTTCCAGGCGATATGGTTGCATCAAATCGAGCGGCCGCAGCAGGCCGTAGAGGCCGGATAACATGCGCAGGTGTTGTTGGGCGTGGTCGAAGTCGGCTTCGCTAAAGTCTTCGGCCTGCATCCCGGTATACACGTCGCCCTTGAACGCCAGCAGCGCTTGCTTGGCGTTCTGTGGGGTGAAGTCCGGCGTCCAGCTGCTGAAACGCACGGCATTCAGGCCGGCCAGCTTGTCGGACAGGCTCATCAAGCTGCCAATCTGCACCGGGGTCAGCTCGCGTAGCTGCTCGATCAGCAGGCTTGAGTGCTCAAGGTGCTCGGGCAGGGTGAAGCGCGCAGTGGCCGGCGGCGTCTCGTAGTCGAGGGTCTTGGCGGGGGAAATTACCATCAGCATAAACGCGGCTCCTTGATTCGAGGGGCGATTCTAGGCGTTGTCTGCCGGCGACTCTAGCCGTGGCTGACGGCGCGGCAAAATTTGCGCCGCCGCCCATTGATCTGAGCAGCCTTCGGCTATAGTGGCGGGCGCACTGAGCCGCCTGCCGCACAGTGGCGCCCCTTTTAAAACCCCATGACAAGGAGGTCGCAATGACTGCGTCCCTATTTCGTTTTGCCGTCAGCCTGCTGTTGAGCAGTGCGGCGCTCTTGGCCCAGGCCGAGCAGCTGTCCATCGAAGTGCTCAGTGCTGTGGTTAAAGACCAGAAGATTGCCGATGCCCAGGTGCTGGTGCAGAAAAATGGCGCCCAGACAGTGGTCGGCAGCACCAATGCCCAAGGCCTGGTCAGCCTGACCAGCGCTTTCGCCGACGATGCCGACAGCCTGCTGATTATCAAAAAAACCGGTTACTCCAACCTGGTCAGCAAGTGCCCGTGCAAGGGCCTGACCTACGCCATCAGCCCGGTGATGCAGAACCTCGACGGCATGCGCGTGGTGCTCACCTGGGGGCAAACCCCGGCGGACCTGGACTCCCATATCGCCTACCCGGGCAACCATATTTACTTCGAGGCCAAAGATGGCCTGAATGCCAACCTCGACGTGGATGACACCGACAGCTTCGGCCCGGAAACCATCACCCTGGAAAAGAAGCGTTTCGGCGAGACTTACGTCTATGCCGTGCATGACTTCACCAACAGCGAAAACCCTGGGGCCAATGACTTGTCCAACAGCCAGGCCAAGGTGTTTGTCTATGTCGGTCAGTCCTTGGTGCGCACCTACTATGTGCCGAAGAACCAGGCCGGCAATCTCTGGACGGTGTTTCGCATCACCGGCGCCGGTGAGTTCCAAGACATCAACAGCTTTGCCGGTGTGAATGTGGAGAGCGCCCAGTTGGGCGGCATTTTGCAACCGCTGCAGGACGATGCGCGGCTGATCAATGCCCAGGCCGCCAGCCCGGCGGCGCAAGGCGCGGCCAAGGCGCTGAACGTTAAAGGCGAGGCGGCGTACCACGCCGGCAACTTGGAGTCGGCGATTGATTTCTACGCGCAGGCGATTGAGCTGAATAACGCTTACGGTCAGGCCTACAGCAACCTTGGTTTGGCCTATCAGAAGGCCGGGCGCACGGCTGAGGCGATCTGGGCTAACCGCAAGGCCATCGCTCTGGCCAGCGGCGCAACGGCGGCCACGGTGCGCGCCAGCTCCTACTACAACATCGCGCGCATCTACGAAGCCGCCGGGCAACTGGACGATGCCCTGGGGCAATACCAATTGGCCAAGCAGCAAAAAGCCAACCCGGTGTACGACAAGGCCATCGAACGGCTGAGTAAATAGTCGTTGCTTAGTTAATTTAGCCAAACAACAACGCGCCCTCGGGGCGCGTTGTTGTTTCAGGAGAGAGCTATATGTTTCGAATCTTAGTGCTGGCTGTTGGCCTGTTTGCCAGTGCTGCGCAAGCCGCTGGGCCGCAGACCATGGCCACCGTGGATAGAGCCAGTTGGCCGCAGCAGCTGGACAGCCCAGCGGCCTTCGATACGGCTTCACGGGCGGAAATACTGATGTTCGCCAAGGCGCTGCTGGCCAGTGAAAGCACTGACGAGGCGGCTCTCAAGCAGCAGCTAGGCGTCAAGCAGGTCAATCTGGAATCGCTACAGGCGGTGCGTCAGCGCTTCTGGGCGCGGCTGCTGCAGAACTACCAACTGGCGCAGCTCAGTTGCAGCCAGGCCACGGCCTTTTGTCCTGCGGTAACCGACCTGGCCACGCTGCGCCAGCAGGCGAGCCTGTTAGTGATCGCGCCAGCGTTCGCCGCCTGGGTGCAGTCGAGCGCGGCTTTTCATCGCAGCTATCTGAATGAGCAGTTACGCCTCGCCGCCTTGTTCCCCCAGATCAGCAGTGAAATCGCCTTGTTCTCAGACCTTGAGCATAACGGCGACGAACTGGCCGATCGGCAGTTTCTGTTGACCTTCGACGATGGCCCGAGCGCCAGCCATGGCAACAGCGACCGGCTGCTGGCGACGCTGGCCGAGCAACAGTTAACCGGCCTCTTCTATGTGCTGGGCAGCAGCGTGCAGGCCCGTTTGCAGAAGACTTCCGTGGCGGCGCTGCAAACTTTGTATGCCGGCCAATGCGTCGGGCTGCATGGCTGGCAGCACAAGTCTCACAGCCAGTGGAGCGAGTGGCAGTACTCGGTGAGCCGCAGCAACGCCTTGGTGCGGCAAAGCCTGCCAGGCAGCTATGTGGCCTGGTTTCGGCCGCCCTATGGCCAGCGCCTGCCGGACAGCGCGGGCTTCTTTCGGCAGCAGGGTTTGCAGGTCGGGCTGTGGAATATCGACTCGCAAGACTGGAGCAATAAAGTCAGCGCCGATGCCGCCGGGCAGCGCGTCCTCACCTTGATGCTGTTGTGGCGTCGTGGGGTGATTCTGTTCCATGACATTCACAGCAAGGCGCCCGTGGCGGTGCCTTGGTTGGTGCAGGCCACCCAGGGCAGTGGCCTGAGTTGGCAGGACTGTCACGAGTATCGCTAGGGCTTTGTGCTGAGCCGGCGCGGCACGGGGCCTGCAGCGCTTTAGGCGGGCAGGGTCGAGAAAATATCTGCCCAAAGTCGGCGATGGCGCTATTCGTGTCATCAATTTTGCGCTATCAATTAGTTAGACCGTCGAACCCGGCAACACCGGTGGCGGTCGTGGTGCGCCCTACAGCTTGGGCTGTTTGTCAGCTCCAGTCGCGCGCTCGGCCTTGCTCTGGTTTGCGCTGTTTCGTGGCTTTGCCGCGAGCACGATGGTCTTTCTGCGGCGCAGTGCATTTTTGGCACTGCGTCCTCTGGCCCTAGCAAGAAGGTGACCGAGTATGGACAACCACGGACGCGTCAGCCCTACAGCGCCAACTCTCTACGCCCTCGATACCAATGTGCTGATTCACGACCCGAATGCCTTGCTGAACTTTCAGGAGCACCACGTCGCTATTCCAATGACGGTGTTGGAGGAGTTGGACAAACTGAAAACCGGCAAGCAGGGTGTGGCCGCCGAATGTCGCCAGGCGATTCGTTTGATCGACAAGATTCTCGGCGGCGCCAAGCCTGAAGACGTCGAACGTGGCGTGCCTATTCAGCGCGAAAAAAGCGGGCCGTGCGGGTTTTTGTCGATCCTGATGAGCAAGCACGCGGGGCCGGTAACCTGGCTGCCGGAAGACCTCAACGACAACAAGATCATCAACCAGTTGGTTGAACTGCAAGCCGCCCGCGCTGGTGTGGCCGTGGTGCTGGTGACCAAAGACATCAACATGCGCCTGAAAGCGCGGGCCTGCGGGATTGAAGCCGAGGACTATCACACCGACCAATTGGTCGACGATATCTCACTGCTACCCAAGGGCTATCACAACCTCAGTGGCTCGTTCTGGGACCGGGTCAGTACGGTCGACACCCGTCAGGATCACGGCCGCACCTGGCACCTGGTGCAGTTGACCGACAACTTACCGGCGGTGCATATCAATGAATTCATCATCGATGAGCAGGGCTTCGTCGGCTGGATCAAGGGCATTAAAGGCGCGGAGATCCTGATTCTCGACCTGCATCAAGAACCGCTGTTGCATCAGGAAGCCTGGGGCCTGCGGCCACGGGATATTTATCAAAGTCTGGCGCTGTACGCCTTGCTCGATCCGGATATCCACCTGGTCAATCTGACTGGCGCCGCCGGCTCGGGCAAGACCATCTTGGCCCTGGCGGCGGCCATCGAGCAGACCATGGTCAGCAAGCGCTACCGGCGCATCATCGCTACCCGTAGTGTGCAAGGCCTGGATCAGGAAATCGGTTTTCTGCCCGGCACCGAGGCGGAGAAAATGGAGCCTTGGCTCGGCGCCATCACCGATAACCTCGAAGCGCTGCATATGGATGACGAGAACACCCACGGCAGCGTCGACTACATTCTGCAAAAAGTGCCGCTGCAGTTTAAGTCGCTCAACTACATCCGCGGGCGCAGCTTCCAGCAGAGCCTGATCCTGATCGACGAATGCCAGAACCTTACTCCGCACCAGATGAAAACCATCATCACCCGCGCCGGCACCGGCTCTAAAGTGGTGTGTCTGGGCAACTTGGCGCAGATCGATACGCCGTACTTGTCGGCGCCTAGTTCCGGGCTGACTTACCTGACCGAGCGTTTCAAAGACTTCCCCCATGGCGTACATATCACCTTGCAAGGTGTACCGCGTTCAGTATTGGCCGAGTTTGCTGAAGCCAATATGTGAGGGTGAAATAGACATGCGGGCATGTCGTTGCGCGAGCTGCTCGGTGTGTGACCCACAGGGATGTGGCTATGCCGGCGCTCATTAGGGCTGGTGAGCATATTGCGCAGGAGGCATCTGGAATTGTCATACTTTGAATGTGGTTAAGACTGTTTGAATCCCATGCTTGAGGGAGTATAAACAATAAAGCGGCGGCTGATTAAGCGAGGGGAGTACGAGGCATTGTATTGCGGCGAATAGTGCTGATGATCTTTGCTAATAAAAAAGGAGAGCCGAGGCTCTCCTTTGTACTAAGCAGTAAATTACTTAGCTGGTGCAGCTTCAGTTGCGGCAGGCGCTGGAGCCACTTCAGCAGCAGGTGCAGCTGGGGCGGCAGCCGGAGCTTCGGTTGCAGCAGGAGCAGCAACAGGCGCTGTTTCTTTCTTGTCGCAGCCAGCAAACGCCAAGGTGCTGAGGATAAGGGCGGAAATAGCGATATTTTTAATTTGCATGGTTGGTCTCTCTGCGTAAGTGAAAGGGCTAGTTATGACGCTAGTTTGCTTGGCGATAAACGCACGCCAAAATTATAGGTCAAGTTAGACTGCGTGCACAGTAGCAGTTAAGCCGTTGGATTGCATTATTTTTGTCTGAATCTGATGCGCTTATAAAATTTATTGGTTGTGATAAAACTATCTCGAATTACTGTTGTCCACCGTTATTAATGAATTTTATATTGCCCCTAGATTCATAGAATAACTGCAATACTCGATTTATTATCACTATGTTCGCAGCGGGTTGCGCTGTGCTGGTGTGGCCATTCACCGCAGCGCAGAGGCGAGCGGATTGTCGTCTGCGTGTGCCCATCGCCTGGTTCGAGGGGTAGAATTGTCGCTCCTCACTCGGAGCAAGCCTGTGCTAACCCATCTTGATTCCCAAGGCCACGCCAATATGGTCGACGTCACCGACAAGTCGGCGACCTTTCGTGAAGCGGTGGCCGAAGCGCTCGTGCGTATGCGCCCTGAGACCTTGCAACTGATAGTGCAGGGCGGCCACCCCAAGGGTGATGTGTTCGCCGTGGCGCGGATTGCCGGCATTCAGGCGGCCAAGAAAACCTCTGATCTCATCCCGTTGTGCCACCCGCTGCTGCTGACCGGCGTTAAGGTTGAACTGGTCGCGCAAGGTTTGGATGCCGTGCGCATCACCGCCCGCTGCAAGCTGGCCGGGCAGACCGGCGTGGAAATGGAAGCCTTGACCGCCGCCAGTGTCGCCGCCCTGACTATTTACGATATGTGCAAGGCGGTTGATCGCGGCATGGTCATTGAGTCGGTGCGGTTGCTGGAGAAACTCGGTGGCAAGAGCGGCCACTATCAACTGGATACCAGCAGCGAGTTGATGAGCAATAGCGCGGGGGCTGAATAATGATTCAGGTGCAGTACTTTGCCCGCTACCGCGAGGCGCTGGGAGTCGACGGTGAGCAGTTGAGTTGGGCCAGCGAGCTGGCCACGCTGGATGATGTGCGCCTGTTATTGCTGGCCCGTGGTGGCGTCTGGGCCTTGTTGGCCGAGCAAAATCTGATGTGCGCACGCAACCAGGAGCTTTGCAGCCTGAGCGAGCCACTGGCGGATGGCGACGAAGTGGCGTTTTTCCCGACTGTTACCGGAGGTTAAGGCGATGCGCATTCGCGTACAGGTTGAGGCGTTCGATCCGGGTGCCGAGTTGAATGCGCTGCACGCGGCGAACGTCGGGATTGGCGCGGCGTTGGGTTTTGTCGGTTATGTGCGCGACTTTAATGAGGGCCAGGACGTGGCTGGAATGTTTCTTGAACATTATCCCGGCATGACCGAAAAAGCCCTGGCAAAAATCGCCGCCGAGGCCGAGCAGCGTTGGCCGCTGCTGCGCCTGGAAATTTTGCACCGCATTGGCCAATTGCAGCCGGGCGAACCGATAGTCTTTGTCGGCACCGCCAGCGCCCATCGGCAAGCGGCTTTCGATGCCTGCAATTTCGTGATGGACTACCTGAAAACCCGGGCGCCGTTCTGGAAGCAAGAGCAAGGCGGCGACGGCCCGCGTTGGGTCGAAGGGCGCTGCAGCGACAAAGACGCCGCGCAGCGCTGGGACAAGGCGTAGGGCGTCTGGGTGGCGCATCGGCCACCCAGCGATCCCTCTCAGTGCTTGCGTGGCACCGCGATCAGCAGTTCAGTCGGCGGTTGTTCGCAGTTGATCTTGTGCCCCAGTAGCGCTTCGATCGGCGGCAGGGCGTAGGCATCGTCCTCACCGGCGAAGCTGATCGAGGTGCCGCTGGCGCCCGCACGGCCGGTACGACCGATACGGTGTACGTAGTCGTCGGGGGTTTCGGGCAGGGTGAAGTTGATCACGTGGCTGATGCCGTCAACGTGAATGCCACGCCCGGCTACGTCGGTGGCGACCATCACGCAAATACGCCCTTCACGGAAATCTTCCAGTGCCTTGATGCGCTTGTGCTGCGGCACGTCGCCAGACATCTGCACGGCGCTGATACCGTCACGAGTCAGGCGTTCTTCGATGCGCCGCACTTCGTCTTTGCGGTTGGCGAACACCATCACCCGCGTCCAGTTGTTCTGTTTGATCAGGTTGTAGAGCAGCTTGTATTTGTCGCTGCCAGCCACCGCATAGACATGCTGCTCAACGCTGGCGTTGGCCAGGCCGGTGGACTCGATTTCGACTATGGCCGGGTCGGTGGTCCATTGTTTGGCCAGGCTCATCACCTCTTCGGTGAAGGTGGCGGAGAACAGCAGGGTCTGCCGCTCGTCCTTGTTCGGGGTCTGGCGGATGATCTGCCGTACTTGCGGAATAAAGCCCATGTCGAGCATGCGGTCGGCTTCGTCGAGCACCATCACCTCAACCATGTCCAGGTGCACTTCACCGCGCTGGTTGAAGTCCAGCAGGCGCCCCGGGGTGGCCACCAGAATGTCGCAAAAGCACGATTCGAGGCGCTTGAGTTGCTTGTCGAAATCCATCCCGCCGACAAAGGACATCACATTCAGGCCGGTGTATTTGGTCAGGTTGGCGGCGTCGCTGGCGATCTGCACCACCAGTTCGCGGGTTGGCGCGATGATCAGTGCCCGTGGCTCGCCCATGTAACGCTCTTTCGGCGGTGGGGTATTGAGCAGCTGGGTAATGATCGATACCAGAAACGCGGCGGTTTTGCCTGT
>Ga0156169_1266_pt1 | contig 13737 bp, 9 predicted proteins | sample RifCSPlowO2_12_FD_107822 | JGI IMG/M metagenome (GOLD analysis project Ga0156169, IMG submission 107822) | Pseudomonadales bacterium RIFCSPLOWO2_12_59_9 | reverse complement strand
CACCGCGAGCAGCGGTGTAACCAGCAGCAAGCAGCCAATCAGCAGGCTGCGGCCGGAGCGATTCATGAAGAAATGCGTGCCTCAGGGAGCAAAACAGGCTTTGGGCCTGGCCGGGATGAATGCCGGTGGGCACATTATGAAATAAGCCGGGGTCTGCTTACAAAGCCTTTACGGGCTTTTCGCTCGGTGGTGCGCTGACTGAGCATAAAACTTGCTCAGTCAGCGCCGATTGCAGCGTAGCCAGTGGCTTTACAGGCGGGCAAAGGCCCGTTCGGCGGCGTCCAGAGTCAGCTGCAGTTCTGTTTCACCGTGAACGATGGAGGTGAAGCCGGCTTCGAAGGCGCTCGGCGCCAGGTACACGCCGCCTTCCAGCATCAGGTGGAAGAAGCGCTTGAAGCGTTCGGCGTCGCTGGTCATCACCTCATCGAAGCTGTTGATGCTGGCCAGTGGGCTGAAATACAGACCAAACATGCCGCCCGCTTGGGTGGTGACGAAAGGGATGCCGGCGGCTTCGGCGCGTTGCTTGAGGCCGGCCAGCAGGCGGCTGGTGTAGTCGGTCAGTTCGGCGTGAAAGCCCGGACGGCTGATCAGTTTGAGAGTGGTCAGGCCAGCAGCCATCGCCAGCGGGTTGCCCGACAAGGTGCCGGCTTGGTAGACCGGGCCGAGCGGGGCGATCTGCTGCATGATCTCACGCTTGCCGCCGAAGCAGCCGACTGGCATGCCGCCGCCGATGATCTTGCCGAAGGTCGACAGGTCCGGCGTCACGCCGTAGAGGGCCTGGGCGCCGCCGAGGGCGACTCGAAAGCCGGTCATCACTTCGTCAAAAATCAGCACTATGCCGTGCAGGTCGCACTGGGCGCGCAGGCCTTGGAGAAAGCCCGGGGCCGGCGGCACGCAGTTCATATTGCCGGCCACCGGCTCGACGATGATGCAGGCTACGGTCGAGCCTACTTCGGCCAGCAAGCGTTCTACGGCGTCTAGGTCGTTGAAGGCGCTGGTCAGGGTGTGTTTGGCGAAATCGGCGGGCACCCCGGCGGAACTGGGTACGCCCTGGGTCAGCAGGCCGGAGCCGGCTTTTACCAGCAGGCTGTCGGAATGCCCGTGGTAGCAGCCTTCGAATTTCAGAATATTGTCGCGGCCGGTAAAGCCGCGGGCCAGGCGGATGGCGCTCATGGTGGCTTCGGTGCCGGAGCTGACCATGCGCACCATCTCCATCGACGGCACCAAGGCGCAGACCAGGTCGGCCATTTCTACTTCCAGCGCGGTCGGCGCGCCAAACGACAGGCCGTGTTCGAGCTGTGCACGCACCGCGCCGAGCACTTCGGGGTGGCTGTGGCCGAGGATCATCGGGCCCCAAGAGCCGACGTAGTCGACGTAGCGCTTGTCGTCTTCATCGGTGATGTAGGCGCCCAGGGCGCTCTTGATAAACAAGGGCGTGCCGCCGACGCTTTTGAAGGCGCGCACCGGCGAGTTAACGCCGCCGGGAATATGTTGTTGGGCGTTGGCAAATAGGGTTGCGGAGCGGGACATGGGTGGCCTCATCGTCTGGGCAAAGTATTAATTGGTAAACAGCTCGCTGAAGGCGCGTGCGCGGCGTTCCACGGCGCTGGCATCTTCGGCGGCAAACAGGTCGTTAATCACCGCGAGCAAGCTGGCGCCGTTGGCTATTAATGCCGGCGCGTGCTCCAAGGTGATACCGCCAATCGCCGCCAATGGCAGGGCGAAACGGTGGCGGGCTTGCTCTAGCAACTCAAGGGTCGCGGTCGGCACGCCGGGCTTCGTCTGCGAGTTAAAGAAGCGGCCGAAGGCCAGGTAGCTGGCACCATTGGCGGCGGCAGCGTCGGCCAGCTCCAGCTGGGCGTGGCAGGTGGCGCCGATAATTGCTTGCGGGCCCAGGCGCTGGCGCGCGGCCAGTAGCGAACCGTCGCCTTGTCCCAGGTGCAGGCCCACGCCCAGGCGTGCGGCCAGCTCCAGATCATCGTTAATAATCAGGCTGGCGCCGTAGCGCTCGCAGAGTTCTTGCAGAGCCTGGGCGTCATACAGGCGCCGGGCGCTGTCGGCGGATTTGTCGCGGTATTGCAGCAGTTGCGCGCCACCTTTAAGCGCCGCTTCGACATAGGGCAGCAGCTTGCCGTCGGCCAGCAATTGGCTGTCGGTGATGGCATACAGGCCACGTAAAACAGCGCTCATCAAAACAGCTCCAGCGGCAGACGCCGCGGCAGGTATTGGCCATGGCCGGGTTGTTCGGCGTCGCGCAGGGTGCGCCAGGTGTAATCCAGCGCCGTGCGTACCGCGCTGATCAGCCCTTCGCCTTGGGCCAGTCGGCCGGCCAAGGCGCTGGCCATTGTGCAGCCGGAACCGTGATAGCTGCCGGGCAGGCGCACGCAGGTGAAGTCGTGCTGGCTGGCGTCTTGGCAATACAGGCGGTTGTGGATGTCGCGCTCATCGCCATGGCCGCCGGTGATCAGTAGATGCTGGCAATAACTGCGCAGTAAGGCCGCGCATTCATCCGCGCTGCCATCCGGCAGGCCGGCCAGAATCCGTGCCTCGGGCAAGTTCGGGGTGGCGATGGTCGCCAGTGGCAGCAGGCGTTCGCGCATGGCGCCGGCTACATCGTCACCGCCCAGGGTGCCGCCGCCACCGGCGCGCAGCACCGGGTCGCAGACCACCGGTAAGCCCGGCTGTTGTTCGCGCAGTTGTTGAATGATTTCCCGGGCGGTTTCGACCATCTCGGTCGAGCCGAGCATGCCGAGTTTGATCGCCGCAATCGGCAGATCGGCGATCACCGCATGCGCCTGGGCCAGCACCCAGTCGCGGTCGAGTACGCGAAAGGCGCTGACGTTGCGGGTGTCTTGCACCGTTAGGGCGGTGACCGTCGGCGCGGCGTGGCAGCCCTGGGCGAGCAGGGCTTCGATATCGGCTTGCAGGCCGGCGCCGCCGCTCGGGTCGTGGCCGGACAAGCAGAGAACAACTGGGCGTGAGAAGGGCATATTCATGGCGCGCGAGCTTATCACTTAGCGTCTTTGCCGCCTATTAAGGTCGAGTTGCCAGTCGGCCTTAATAGGCGGCAAGTAACGCCGCATAACCGAGCGAAGTAGTTTTCACACGGGCTGAAGTTAAGCGTTAGAAACGCCAGGTCGCCTGGGCGGCAAGGGAGTGGGCGGCGTTATTGAAGTCGGCCTGGTAATGACCTTTGCCGGCTTCGCTGTTGTTGACGCTGACTTCTTCCTCTTGCAGGTACACATAGGCCAGGTCGAGGGTCAAGTTGTCGGTTGGGCTGTAGCCGGCGCCCAGGGCGAACACGTATCTGTCGCCGCTGGGAATGCGTGGCGAGCGGTCGGTGTTGTTGCTGGGTGTGGGGTCGAAGGCCAGGCCGCTGCGCAGCACCCATTGGTTGTTGAGTTGATAGGACAGGCCGGCGGCGTAGCTGCGGGTGTCGTGCCAGTTTTGCTCTTCGGTGACTTCCTGGAAAATCTGCGAGCCATTGTTTGGCGACTCGATCACCACTTCCTGAAAGCGGCTCCAGCGCGTCCAGGTGGTGCCGGCGTAACCGGTCCACTGCGAGTCGAATTGGTGGGTCACCGACAGCTCGAAGGTTTCCGGGGTGGTCAGCGCGAGTGAGCCGTCGTACTTGCCGGCCGGGACTATGCCGTTGGCGATGTCGGTATTTTTCACCTCGCCTTCCAACGTGTAATCCACTTTTGAGCGGTAGCTCAGGCCCAGGCGGGTGCTGTCGGTGGCTTGCAGCATGACGCCGAGGTTGTAGCCGTAGCCCCAGTCGTCGCCGCTGACCTTGTACTCGCCGTCGCGAAACACCGCCGGCGCCGGATTGACCGCGCTGGAGAGCGTGCCTTCGGCGTGGTTGGCGCTGATGCCGGCGCCGAACGACCATTGCTCGTTGAGCTGGTAACTCAGGGTTGGCTGGATCGAGACCACGCTCAGATCGCTCTGGTCGGCAAAGGAACGGCCTTGGAAGTTGTTCTCGTATTCGGTGGCCAGGCCAAAAGGGGCGTACACGCCGATGCCGAAGTGCCAGTGCTCATCCAGGGGTTTGACGTAATAGCCAAAGGGGATGGCGCTGAGCGGCACCATGTCGCCGTGGTTGCTGCCGCTGAAGTTCGACGAGGCGTTGCTGATCTCGCTGCTGGCGCCGATCAGCGCCAGGCCGCCGGAGACCTGTTCGCCCAAATAGCTCATGCCGGCCGGGTTGCCGTAGACGGTGGAGGCATCCAGGGCGCTGGATGAGCGGCCAGCAAAAGCGCTGCCCATGGCGCTGGCGCTTTGCTCGTTAAGGGCAAAACCGCCGGCAAAGGTCTGGCTGCTGAGCAGAACAATAACTGCAAGAATACTCAGGCGAGGGGTGAGGCGGGCTGGCTTGGTCAAGACGCTGTCCGTTGTTTTTAATGGACGTGCAAGCCTAATAAGATCGCGGCAGATGTCTAGCTAAAATGACTTTTCGGGCAGATATGGCTGATAATTTTTTGATTTAATCTCGGATAATATCGGCTAATTTCTTTAATTTTCGGCAAATTTCTGTAGCTGCTGGATATGCATGCTGAAACACTTTGCTGGCCGCTTGGTCAGCTAGCCGTGCGGGGGAAAGCCTTTTTGCCGCTGCGACGGCTGTGTCCGACGCCGGTTGGTCGGCTTAAGGTCGCGGTTAAAGGGCAATTTAAATGACCGTTGTAGTTGCGTTCGATTGTCGCTATCGACAGTATTGGCGGGCCTTGGCGCCCCGCTGAACGGTGCTAGGCTCAGGGTCTTGTGGATTAATTTATGTTGCGTTGCAGCAGTCACTCGGGCGCGGTCTGGGTGGATGCGGGCAATGTTGTGAGTGGGCTTGATGCGTTATTTTTTGTTCTTGCTGCTAAGCCTGTCGCCGGTTTTTGCCGGCGCTGTTGATTTTGATGAACACACTCGGCAGCTGCCGCTCGGGCAACAGATGGCGGTGTTTGAAGACGTGCGCGGCGACGTCAGTATCGCGGATGTCAGCTCGCCAGCGCTGGCCGAGGCCTTTCATCGCCATGAGAAACCGGTGCTGAATGCCGGCTATTCGCGCTCGGTGTACTGGCTGCAACTGGACCTGAATTACCGCCCGCAAGCCCGTCGCGGTCAGCAACCCTGGCTGCTTGAAGTGGCCTATCCGCCGCTCGATCAAATCGACCTGTACCTGCCCGATGGCCGCGGCGGTTTTCAGCTGGCCCGACGCACCGGCGACTCGCTGCCCTTTGCCAGCCGGCAGATCGCGCAAAACAATTACCTGTTCGAACTCAATCTGCAGCCCAATCAGCCACAGCGCCTGTACTTGCGGGTGCAAAGCCAGGGCTCGGTGATAGTGCCGTTGACATTGTGGTCGCCCACCGCCTACCTGGAGGAGCAGCCGGCGCGTATCTATGTGCTCGGTATCATCTACGGCGTGCTGTTGGTGATGCTGATCTACAACCTGTTTATCTTCCTCAGCGTGCGCGACAGCAGCTATTTCTATTACATCGTGTATATCGCCGCCTTTGGGCTTTATCAGGTCTCGGTGAATGGCGCCGGCATCGAGTATTTCTGGCCCAACAGCCCCTGGTGGGCGAATGCCGCGACGCCGTTTTTAATTGGCCTGGCGGCCCTGTTTGGTTGCCAGTTTGCCCGCAGCTTCTTGCACACCCGCGAGCACAGTCCCTGGGTCGATCGGCTGTTGTTGCTGCTGATGGCGACCGGTCTGCTGGTGATGCTGTTGGCCTTGTTTGCCAGCTACGCCCTGGCCCTGCGTTTGGCCACCGGCCTGGCGCTGCTGTTCGTGGTGGTGATCTTGCTGGCCGGCGTGCTCGCCTGGCGCCGCGGCCTGCGCGTGGCGCGTTATTTTATCTTCGCCTGGAGCGCGTTTTTGCTCGGCGGACTGATCAACACCCTGATGGTGCTGGGCTTGCTGCCCAACTCGTTTTTGACCATGTACGCCAGCCAGATCGGCTCGGCACTGGAGGTTGGCTTGCTGTCGCTGGCCTTGGCCGACCGCATCAATGTGATGAAGGAGGAGCGCGCCGCCCTGCTGCAGCAAAATGCCCGCGAGCTGGCGCTGCTCAACCGCGAGCTGGCCAACAGCAACCGGCTCAAGGATGAGTTTTTGGCCACAGTCACCCATGAACTGCGCACGCCGATGAACGGAGTGATCGGCTCGTTGGAGTTGATGCAAACGCTCGAACTGGACATTGAACTGGCGCAATACCAAAAAACCGCCGCCAGCTCGGCCCGCGACATGATGCGCATGGTTAACGATATTTTGGCCCTGACCGAGCTGCAGGCCGGCAAGCTGCACGCACAAAACAGCATGTTCAGCTTGCGCGCCTGGCTGAACAGCTTGCGGGTCAAGTACGCCCCGCTGGCCGAAGAAAAAGGCCTGAGCCTACGCCTGGAACTGGATGAAAAGCTCCCCGATACCCTGCAGGGCGATGCCGGAAAACTGGGCCAGTGCGTCGGCTATTTGTTGGATAACGCCCTCAAATTCACCGCCGCCGGCAGCGTCACGCTGCGCATCCAGCGGCGCCCGAGCAAACACGGCGTGCTGGGGCTGCATATCGAGGTGCAAGACAGCGGCATCGGCTTCAATCCGGCTACGGCGGCGCCTCTGTATCAGCGCTTTCAACAGCTCGATAGCTCCCTGACCCGTGAGTACAGTGGGCTGGGAGTGGGTTTGGCGATTTGTCGGCAGCTGATCGAGTTGCTCGGCGGCAGCCTCAGCCATCAGTCGCAGCCGGGGCAGGGCAGTTGTTTCTTGCTCACAGTTGAATTCGATTTGCTCGCCCAGACGCGCTCACCTGTCGCCACTGTGCCGCGCGCGCCGGGGCCGCAAGTGCGCCAGCCAGCCGAATGCAAGGTGTTAATCGTCGAAGACAACGCGATCAATCAATTGGTCTTGCGTGGCATGTTGCTCAAGCTCGGCTATCAGGTGCGCTGCGCCGACAATGGTGCCGCCGCCTTGGATCTGCTGCGGGGCGAGCCGGTCGATGCGGTGTTGCTCGATTGCCAGATGCCGGTCATGGACGGCTTTGCCACCTGCCGCGCCTTGCGCTTGCTGCCCGATTGCCATGAGTTGCCGGTGCTGGCGGTCACCGCCCATAGCCATAGTGGTGACCGTGAGCGCTGCCTGGCCGCCGGCATGAGTGATTACCTGACCAAACCCCTGAAGTTCGACACCCTGCAAGTGGTGTTGCACGACTGGCTGCTGTGTCAGGTCTCCTTGCCCCAGGCGCAAGCATGAGCGGCATGGCGCGGCGGGTTGGCCGGCGCTTGAGCGCCGGGCTGCTGTTGCTGTTGCTGGGCGGTCTGCCCTTGTTGGCGACGGCGGTGAGTTTCGATGAGCACACGCGCAAGCTGCCGTTGGGCCCGCAGCTGCAGTTTTTTGAGGATATTCGTGGCAGCGCGACCATCGCCGATGTCAGTTCGGCGGCCCTCGACGACAGTTTTCGCCAGGCCAATACCGCCGTACTGAATGCCGGTTACACCCGTTCGGCCTACTGGCTGCGGGTTGATCTGGACTACCGGCCACAGCAGGCTCAGGGACAGAAATCCTGGTTGCTCGATCTGGCCTACCCGCCGCTCGATCATGTCGACCTCTACGTGCCCGACGGCCAGGGCGGCTATCAACTGGCCAGTCGCAGCGGTGATTTCTGGCCCTTTAGCCAGCGGCAAATCAAGCAGAGCAGTTTTCTGTTTGATTTGTCGCTGCAGCCTGCGCAACCGCAGCGGGTTTATCTGCGGGTGCAAACCGCCGGCTCGTTGCAGACTCCCTTGACCCTCTGGGCGCCTACCGCCTACCTGGAAGACCTCACGGCGCACACTTATTTGCTCGGCATCATTTACGGCGTGATGCTGGTGATGTTGCTCTACAACCTGTTTATTTACCTCAGCGTGCGCGACTCCAGCTACCTGTATTACATCTTCTATATCGCCGCGATTGGCCTCTATCAGGCCACCTCCAACGGGGTTGCCGCGCAGTACCTGTGGCCCAATAGTCCGGGCATCGCCAATGCCGCGCCGCCGTTTTTGCTCGGCGCCACGGCGCTCTGCGGTTCGCAGTTTGTGCGCAGCTTTCTGCATACCCGGGCCTTTAGTCGCGGCCTCGATCTGGCGTTGAAACTGGTGATGGTCTGCGGTTTGAGCCTGATCCTGCTGACCCTCAGCATTGGCTATGCCACGCCGCTGAAACTGGCACCTTACGTGGCCTTGCCATTTCTGTTGCTGTGCCTGACCGCCGGGGTGAGTGCCTGGCGCCGTGGGCTGCGGGTGGCGCGCTATTTTCTGCTGGCCTGGAGTGCGTTTTTAATTGGCGGTTTGATCTACACCCTGATGGTGCTGGGCTACTTGCCGAATATGTTTCTCACCCTGTATGCCAGCCAAATTGGCGCGGCCATGGAGGTGGCGTTGCTGTCGTTGGCCTTGGCCGACCGGATTAACGTGATGAAGGAGGAGCGCGGGCAGATTCTGCAAGAGTCCAGCCGCAAACTGGAGGGCCTGAACCAGCAACTGGCGGTCAGTAACCAGCTCAAGGACGAGTTTTTGGCCACCGTCTCCCATGAGCTGCGCACTCCGATGAACGGGGTGATCGGCTCGCTGGAGTTGATGCAGACCCTGGAGATGAGCACTGAACTGGCGCAGTACCAAAGCATCGCCGCCACCTCGGCGCGCGACATGCTGCAGATGGTCAGCGACATGCTGATGCTCACCGAGTTGCAAGCCGGGCGGCAGTATTGCGGCCATGCGCCGTTCAGTTTGCGCGGTTTGATCGAACACCAGCGCACCCAGTTTGCCCCTCGCGCGGCGGCCAAGGGCCTGACCTTCAAGGTCGAACTCAATCACCGGTTGCCCGATACCCTGGAGGGCGACGCCAGCAAACTGGGTCAGTGCATCAGTTATCTGCTGGATAACGCGATAAAATTTACCCGCGAGGGCGGCGTTAGCCTGCAGATCGAGGCGCTGCAACGCAGCGACTCGGGCCTGCAACTGGAGATTCAAGTCAGCGACAGCGGCGTGGGTTTTGAGACCCCGCCCGACGGCAAGCTGTACCAGCAGTTCTTGCAATTGGATGGCTCGCTGACCCGTGAGCACGGCGGCTTGGGCATTGGCTTGGCGATCTGCCGGCAACTGATCGAGTTGCTCGGCGGCAGCCTGACGCACCAATCGACGCTCGGCCGTGGTAGCCAGTTTCAGCTGCGACTGCCGCTGGGCTTGCCCAACAGCCAGCCGCGTGTCGCCACTGCCAGTGCATTGCCGCAACCGGTGCGCCCGCCGGGTGTGGCGCTGCGTACACCGGCAGAGTGCCGGGTGTTGTTGGTTGAGAGCCAATTGATCGACCAGCTGCTGCTGCGCGGCATGCTGCTTAAACTCGGCTATCAGGTGCGCTGCGCCGAAAATGGCGCGGCGGCCCTTGAGTTGCTGCGCAAGAGCCCAACTGATGCGCTGCTGATCGACTGTCAAATGCCCCAGGCCGATGCCTTTGCCATCTGCCGGGCGCTGCGCAAACTGCCCGGTTGCGCGACCTTGCCGGTACTGGCGATCAGTCAGAATGCCCAAGGCGGCGAGCGCGAACGCTGCATCGCGGCGGGCATGAGCGAGGTGCTGAGCAAGCCGGTGAAGTTCGACACCTTGCAAGACACGCTGCACTACTGGCTGCTGTGCGCCCCGGCAGGCTAATGGCATTCCAGCGGCCTTATTGGCCAGAATGACACTTTAAGCAAAATCTGAATCCTGATTCACTGCAAACATTGTGAATCAGGATTCAGACCATGGCCTACCGCACGACTGCCACCCGTATCGACCGCGACCTGGCCCTGCGCGAGCGCATCCTCGAACAAGCCTTGGTGCGGGTGATTGTCGGTGGTTTTGCCGCCCTGACCATGCAGGCCCTGGCCGACGCGGTGGGCATTGCCACCGGCAGCCTGTATCGCCACTTCAGCAACAAGGGTGAGCTGGCCGCCGAGGTTTTTGCTCGTGCCAGCCAGCGAGAGGTGGACGCCTTGGCCGCCACCCTGAACGCCCCCGGTACGCCGTCACAACGCCTGGCCGCCGGCGTGCAGCAGTTCGCCGCTCGTGCCTGGCACAGCCGTCGGCTGGCCTACGCGCTGATCGCCGAGCCGGTGGAGCCGCAAGTCGACGAGCAACGCCTGATCTACCGCCGCGCCTATGCCGAGCTGTTTGGCGACCTGCTGGAGGAGGGCATGCGCTCCGGCCAGTTTGCCCGCCAGCCGGCCGCCCTGACCGCCGCCTGCCTGGTGGGCGCGATTGCCGAAGCCCTGGTCGGGCCGCTGGCGCCCGCCGCGCAAAGCCCGCAGCCCGATCCGCAACAACTGGCCGCAGTCAGCCTGGCCCTCAGGCATTTCTGCCTGCGCGCCGTTGCTGTCGAGCTGCCGCCCCTTGAATCCTGAACCCCGCCTGGAGATTGCCCCATGAGCCTGCAGCCGTTTGCCGAAACCCACCAAGTGTTCAATCAGGTGCCATCCCTGGACGGCGCCAACCTCTACCGCATCGACCTGCCGTTGCAGGAGTGGACTAAGCGCTTCGGCGGCGGCTGGGCCGCCGACCGGCTGGATGCCTATGGCGCGTTGGCCGGCGGCCCGCTGATGGCGGCGGGCTTTTTGGCCAACGAGAACAAACCGGTGTTCAAGAGCCATGACCGCTATGGCAACCGGATTGATCTGGTGGAGTTTCACCCGGCCTATCACCAGCTGATGAGCAGCGCCATCGAACACGGCATTCCGTCCCTGCCCTGGACCGACCCGCGTGACGGCGCCCAGGTGGCCCGCGCCGCCCTGAATTATCTGCACAACCAGCCGGAGGCCGGCAATGCCTGCCCGCTGACCATGACTTACGCCAGCGTGCCGGCCCTCAAGCTGCAGCCGGATATCGCCGAGATCTGGCTGCCGAAGATCCTCTCCGGCCAGTACGACCCGCGCAACCTGCCGATGGAGCAGAAGACTGGCGTCACCATCGGCATGGCCATGACCGAGAAGCAGGGCGGCACCGACGTGCGCGCCAACACCACCAAGGCTCATCCTGTCGGCGCGGGCGGACCGGGCCAGGCTTATGAGCTGGTCGGACACAAGTGGTTCTGCTCGGCGCCGATGTGCGATGCCTTCCTGACCCTGGCCTACACCGATAAAGGTCTGACCTGCTTCCTGCTGCCGCGCCATCGGCCGGACGGTACGCGCAATGAGTTCTATATCCAGCGGCTGAAAAACAAACTGGGCAACTGGGCCAACGCCTCCAGCGAAGTGGAGTTCCGTGGCGCCCTGGCCTGGATGGTCGGCGAAGAAGGCCGCGGCGTGCCGACCATTATCGAGATGGTCTCCTTGACCCGTTTCGACTGCATGATCGGCTCCAGCAGCCTGATGCGTCAGGCCCTGACCCAGGCCAGCCACCACTGCGCCCATCGGCAAGTCAGCGGGCGGCTGCTCAGCGAGCAACCCTTGATGCAAAACGTGCTGGCCGATTTGGCCCTGGAAAGCGAAGCGGCGCTGGCCCTGACCATGCGCCTGGGCCGCGCCCTGGACCGTCCGCAGGATGAGCAGGAACAGAAGTTCACCCGGCTGGTCACCGCGATCGGCAAGTATTGGATTTGCAAACGGGCGCCGGCGATGATTAATGAGGCGGCCGAATGCATGGGCGGCGCCGGTTACGTCGAAGAGACCATACTGCCGCGGCTGTACCGCGAAGCGCCAGTCAACTCCACCTGGGAAGGCTCGGGTAACGTGCAATGCCTGGACGTGTTGCGCGCCCTGTCCAAGGAACCCGGCGTGCTCGAGGTATTGTTCAATGAGCTGGGTGACGGCCACGGCGATGCGCGCCTGCAGGCGCAGATCGGCAAGCTCAAGACGGCCTTCGCCGATAAGGACGACATTCAGTACCGCGCCCGCCAATTGACCGAAGACGTGGCCATCGCCCTGCAAGCCAAACTGCTGCTGGAAGCTGGCAACAGCACGGTCAGCGACGGCTTTATCGCCAGTCGTCTGGGGCAGGGCGGGCTGGTCTATGGCACCCTGCCGCGCGGCGTGGATGCTGTGGCCTTGCTGGCCCGCAGCACACCGCAGTTGGGTTAGGCCTTGGTTCCTGCCGGGCGGCTTACTGAGTGAGTATTCCGAGCGTTAGGCCGGCAGGATTCTTGTGCCTTTAGTCCGTTCAGCATGACTAAGTCGCCTTTAATTTACTCTGCACGCCGCCACAACAGCTACCGGACGCTAGTTCTTGCAGAATTGGGCAGTCCGGTTGCGCATCGCCCTGGCAGCTGTGCACCAGCTCTTGCAGGCTGTCGCGCAGGCCAATCAACTCCGTGATCTTCTGATTCAGCTGGCTAATATGCTCGCTGGCCAAGGCTTTCACGTCGCTGCTGGCGCGTTGGCCGTCTTGCCACAAGGCCAGCAGTTTGCCGACTTCCTCCAGGGTAAAACCCAGCAGCCGGGCTCTTTTGATAAAGCTCAGTTGCTGCAGGTCTTGTGGGTTGTAATGGCGATAACCATTGGCGCTGCGTCCGGCCGCCTGTAGCAGGCCAATCGACTCGTAATAACGGATCATCTTCGCCGACAGGCCGCTGGCCTTGGCGGCCGCCCCGATATTCATTGCTTGTCCTCGCTTAAATTAGCCTTCCAGCGTTTCAGCAGCAGGGCATTGCTCACCACGCTGACGCTCGACAGGGCCATGGCTGCGCCGGCCAGCACCGGGTTGAGCAGGCCGAAGGCGGCCAGCGGCAGGCCGATCAGGTTGTAGACGAAGGCCCAGAACAGGTTCTGGCGGATTTTATGGTAAGTCCGCCGGCAGATGGCCAGCGCCGCCGGCACCAGCCGTGGATCATCGCGCAGCAGGGTGATGCCGGCGGCGTGCATGGCCACGTCGGTGCCGCCGCCCATGGCGATGCCGATGTCGGCGGCGGCCAGTGCCGGTGCGTCGTTGATGCCGTCACCGATCATCGCCACCCGGCCGTGCTGCTCGCGGGCGACTTGCTTGAGGGCGTGGATGTGGGCGAGCTTGTCGGCCGGCAGTACATTGGCTTGCCGATCATCGATCTGCAGGGCATCGGCCACCGCATTGACGCTGCCCAGATTGTCGCCGCTGAGCAGGTGGCACTGGATGCCGAGCTGCTGCAGTTGCGCGATGGCGGCGCGGGCGCCGGGCTTCAGGCTGTCGCCAAACGCCAGCAGGCCGAGCACTCGCGGCTGCGGTGCCAGCTCCAGCAGCCAGGCCAGGCTGCGACCCTCGGATTCCCACGCTGCGGCGCTGGCGGCCAGGGCGCCGGGTGTCAGCCCGTGTTCGCTGAGCAGGCGTTGATTGCCCAGGGCCAGTTGCCGTTGCTGCAACTTGGCTTGGGTGCCTTTGCCCGGCAGTGCCCGGCTGTCGGTGACGGCGCTGAGGCTTAGTTTGCGGGGGCGGCAGGCAGCTAAAACCGCCTGTGCCAGCGGGTGTTCGCTGCCTTGTTGCAGGCTGCCGGCCAGTTGCAACAGGCTGGCCTCGTCACCCTCGAGAGCCTGCAGGTGCACGACCTGGGGGTGGCCGGAAGTCAGGGTGCCGGTTTTGTCGAACACCACATGGCGGACATGCTGGGCGATTTCCAGCGCCTCGGCGTCCTTGATCAAAATGCCGTGCCGGGCGGCGACGCCGGTGCCGACCATGATCGCCGTGGGGGTGGCCAAACCCAGCGCGCAGGGACAGGCGATCACCAGCACCGACACGGCATTCAGCAGCGCCACTGCCAGCCCGGCACCTTGC
>Ga0156169_1170_pt4 | contig 13793 bp, 9 predicted proteins | sample RifCSPlowO2_12_FD_107822 | JGI IMG/M metagenome (GOLD analysis project Ga0156169, IMG submission 107822) | Pseudomonadales bacterium RIFCSPLOWO2_12_59_9 | reverse complement strand
GGTGCCAACTTCAAGGATGCGAAAATTGGCTTGATCGTGCCCCAGTACGTCACGGCGAAAAGTATTGCCGATCTGCAAGCCGAGAAGGATGCGTTTGCCGGACGGATTGTCGGTATTGATGCGGGGTCCGGGGTGATGCGCAAAACCGACGAGGCGATCAAAACCTATGGCCTGGATTACAAATTGCTCGCCAGTTCGGGCAGTGCCATGACCGCCGAGCTGGCTCGGGCCATCAAGGCCAATAAGCCGGTGGTGGTGACGGGCTGGATTCCACACTGGATGTTCGCCAAGTGGCAGTTACGTTTTCTTGAGGACCCGAAAAACGTCTATGGCGCCGCCGAGCACGTCGACAATATTGCTAACCCAGGGTTGCAGGCCAAAGCGCCACCGGTCTATGCGTTCCTGAAAAAATTCTCCTGGACCCCAAGCGAAATCGGCGAGGTCATGCTGGCCATCGAAGAAGGCGCCAAACCGGCTGCCGCCGCGCAAACATGGGTGCAAGCGCATCCGCAGCGGGTGCAGGAGTGGCTGCAATAAGCGTGGCTTAACTGCAACTAGAGGCATCTGCTTGAATAACCGCCCGGTCTTTGGCTCGGCGGTTTTTTTATGGACTAAAGTCCACAAGTACTGCCCGGAATTTACCGTCATTATTCTGCCTTGGGACAAGGGACGCCGTGCGCCGGTGCCCTATAGTTTCTGCGGCAACTGCCCTTTTTATCTTGCCCGCCGAGTGTTGCCATGGCTGAAGCCCACGACCGTATCAAAGTGACAGTCGAGCAGTTGAGCATCGGCATGTATGTGGTCGAGTTGGATCGTCCGTGGAGCGAAACCGCCTTCCTGTTTCAGGGCTTTCGTATTCGCCAGCAGCAGGAAATTCTCTTGCTCGGTGAGGTCTGTCAGTTTGTCTGGGTCGATGCGCGGCGCTCGTTCGGGGTCAAGCAGCAGCTTGAAGACAACTTGGTCAGCCTGGCGGCCGAGCAGTTGCAGCCGCAAATCGCCAAGGTTGAGTTCAGCCGCGAGATGCAGCAGGCGGAACCGGCCTTTCATTCGGCCCGGGAACAGTCGCTGCGCATTCTCGAGGCGGTACGCCTGGGGCACGAGTTGGATGTGGTGCAGGTCAAGGTGGTGGTTAAAGAGTGCGTCGAAAGCATGCTGCGCAATCCCGGCGCCATGCTCTGGCTGGCGCGCATCAAGCACAGCGATGCATACACCGGCGAGCACTGCCTGCGGGTAGCGATTTTTGCCATCGCCCTAGGCCGTGAGTTGCACCTGCGTCAGGGCGAACTGGAGCACCAGGGCATGTGCGGAATGCTCCACGATGTCGGCAAAATCAAGGTGCCCAACGAGATTTTAAATAAGCCCGGTGGGCTGACACCCGATGAGTTGCGCATCATGCAGAGCCACGCCAGTGAAGGGCGCAAGCTGTTGATGAGTAATCAGCAGGTGACGGCCGCCGCAGTCGACGTGGCTTACTCGCACCATGAACGCTTGGACGGTCGCGGTTATCCGCGCGGGCTGGATGCGCCACGGATTCCGTACTTTGCCAAGATTGTCGCGGTGGTGGATGCCTACGATGCGATCAACAGCGACCGGGTCTACAGCAAGGGCAAGTCAAGCTTGGAAGCGTTGCGGATTTTATTCGAGGCCCGCGGCAGCCATTTTGATGCCGAACTGGTCGGCCTGTTTGTGCGCCGGATTGGCATCTATCCGCCCGGTGAGATAGTCGAGATGAGCAACGGCGAGGTCGGCATCATTGTCGCCTGCTCACCGCTGAGCAAACTCAAGCCGCGGGTGTTGTTGGTGCTCGATGCGCAAAAGCAGCCGGGCACCGAGCGGGTGATCGATCTAGAGCAGCCGGTGCTGGATAGCCAGCAACGCCCGTACCGCATCAAAGAGGTTTATCCCACCGGCGCTTTCGCCATTGATATAGAAGTTTACCGGCGCAAAGGGCTGATTATTCCGCCCCATTTGTGAGCTGCGACCTTAGTCGCAGGCGGCTGATTTCTACGACTAAGGTCGTCTGTTGCGCTGCTACCGTCGTTTTAGAGTGGACTCACCAGCAACCCGTGCTGCGGAGGACAACAAAAATGAACGACAGCGTCTACGAGCGGATTCTAGAAAATCCGCGTTTCCATGAACTGGTAGCCAAGCGCTCGCGGTTTGCATGGCTTCTTTCCGCCGCCATGCTCGGCCTCTATCTGGTGTTTATCCTGCTGATTGCTTTTGCTCCGCAATTGCTTGGGGTACGCATCAGCCCTGATTCGGTGATTACCTGGGGCATTCCGCTGGGAGTTGGCTTGATCCTGTCGGCCTTCATCCTCACCGGTATCTATGTGTACCGTGCCAACGGTGAATTCGATAGCTTGAATAAAGCCATTCTTGATGAGGTGCAGCCATGATCCTGCGTCTATTGGCGAGCTTGGCGTTGTCGGCCTTTGCCCCGCTGCTGTGGGCCGGTGAAGTGTTAACCGGCGAGGTGCAGCGCCAGCCGATGAACGTCTCGGCCATCGCGATGTTTGTGGTGTTTGTCGGTGCCACCCTGTGCATTACCTACTGGGCGTCGAAAAAGAACAACTCGGCGTCTGACTACTACGCCGCCGGCGGCAAAATCACCGGTCTTCAAAACGGCCTGGCGATTGCCGGTGACTACATGTCGGCGGCCTCGTTTCTGGGGATTTCCGCACTGGTCTACACCTCCGGCTACGACGGTCTGATCTACTCGATCGGCTTTCTGGTGGGCTGGCCGGTGATTCTGTTTCTGATGGCCGAGCGACTGCGCAACCTGGGCAAATACACCTTTGCCGACGTGGCCTCCTATCGCCTTAAGCAGATGCCTATTCGCACCGTGGCGGCCAGTGGCTCGCTGGTGGTCGTGGCGTTTTACCTGATCGCGCAAATGGTCGGTGCCGGTAAGTTGATCCAGCTGTTGTTTGGTCTGGATTACTACGTCGCCGTGGTGCTGGTTGGCGTACTGATGATGCTCTATGTGTTGTTCGGCGGCATGCTGGCCACCACCTGGGTGCAAATCATCAAGGCCGTGATGCTCCTGTCGGGTGCCAGCTTTATGGCCTTGATGGTGATGAAACACGTCAACTTTGACTTCGCCGCATTGTTTTCCGAAGCGATCAAAGTGCATCCAAAAGGCGAGGCCATCATGAGCCCTGGCGGTTTGGTCAAAGACCCGGTGTCGGCGATCTCGCTTGGTTTGGCGCTGATGTTTGGTACTGCCGGTTTGCCGCACATTCTGATGCGCTTCTTCACCGTCAGCGATGCCAAAGAAGCCCGTAAAAGCGTGTTCTACGCCACCGGCTTTATCGGCTACTTCTACATCCTGACTTTCATCATCGGCTTCGGCGCGATCGTGCTGGTGAGCACCAATTCGGTGTTCAAAGATGCGGCGGGCGCCCTGCTGGGCGGCAATAACATGGCGGCAATCCACCTGGCTAACGCCGTGGGTGGCAGCTTGTTCCTGGGCTTTATCTCGGCGGTAGCCTTCGCCACCATCCTGGCGGTGGTTGCTGGTTTGACCCTGGCCGGCGCTACGGCGGTGTCCCATGACCTGTATGCCAGCGTATACAAGAAGGGCAAGACCAACGATCGCGATGAAATTCGCGTATCGAAAATCACCACCATCGGCCTCGGCGTGCTGGCGGTTGCCTTGGGCATCATGTTTGAGAAGCAAAACATCGCCTTTATGGTGGGTCTGGCCTTCTCGATTGCGGCCAGCTGCAACTTCCCAGTGTTGTTCCTGAGTATGTTCTGGAAGAACCTCACCACCCGTGGCGCCATGGTCGGCGGCTGGTTGGGCTTGGTGACCGCGGTGACCCTGATGATTCTCGGGCCAACCGTGTGGGTACAGGTGTTGGGCCATGCTCAAGCCATCTTCCCTTACGAGTACCCAGCGTTGTTCTCGATGGCGATTGCCTTTGCCGGCATCTGGTTCTTCTCCATCACCGATACATCGGCCTCTGCAGCCGCGGAACGGGCGCGCTTTCTGCCGCAGTTCGTTCGCTCGCAAACCGGCCTGGGTTCCAGTGGTGCAGTTGCCCACTAAAACACTTCTCTGCGTGTGACTTTGGCGGCCTTCGGGCCGCTTTTTTTATGTCTATAGGCGTCTGATAACGTACTGATGGCGCTGTTTCTCGGCTTGGCGCAACAAATGCTTGTTGCTGCGCAGCGCTTTGACTAGCGTTCGGCGCTTTTAACGCGATATAACCCCGCGCAATAGTTTTTATCTGGGCTGTTTAGCGGCATTTTTAGCCGCGACTTAGAGCCTCTGCTGCCGAGATGGAAGTTAACTGATGAATGCACTGCAATCGCAAATCTCGAGCCTGCAAGATGATCCCGTGGACCATCGCATGCAGGCCCGTCGACTGAATCAGATCGCTAATGTGCTGAGCGTGGTACTGGTCATTATCGGCGCGCAAACGCTGGTGGCGCAGAGCTGGTTGAATTCGTTCTTGGTCTTGACGGCGATAGCGGTGGTCTTGCTCGGCGGCCGGATGAATCGGCGTGGTGCGACGGATCGCGCGATGTTGCTGATACTGAGTTCGATGGTGGCGCTGGTGACCATTTCCATGTGGTTTAACCAGGGCCTGTATAGCGGCGCGTTGCTGTGCTACCCGGTGATTTTGATTGTGGCCGGGATGGTTTCGCGACTGAAGCTGTTCGTCGGTCTGCTGCTGGTGATGCTGCTTTCAATCGCCGCCATTACCTTCGCCTCAATGACCGGTTGGCAGGTGTTTGTACCCTTGCCGCTGGGCATTGGCCGGATGGTCAATGTCAGTTGTGTGCTGTTGGTGTGTGCCTGTGCGGTGTGGATCTTGGCCAATGACTTGCGCGAGACCATGCAGCGCTTGCAGCAGGAGATCCTACGGGTCAAACACTCCGAGGCCAACTTTACTCACCTGGCCCAGCACGATGCCCTGACCAACTTGCCCAATCGCCTATTGGTGCGTGATCGCATGGATCAAGCCATTGGCCAGGCCCGGCGCTACAAGAAAAAAGCCGCCTTGCTGTTTCTCGACCTGGATAACTTCAAAACCATCAACGACTCCCTGGGCCACAGTGCCGGTGACGAGTTACTCAAGGAAGTCGCCAATCGCCTGCGCGGCGCGGTGCGGGAGATGGACACCGTCAGCCGGCAAGGCGGTGATGAGTTTCTGATTGTGTTGACTGATGTGTCTGACCTGGCGGCGATCTCCGCCGTGGCCGCCCATGTGCTGGAGCAACTGGCGCAGCCGTTTGCCTTGAAAGGCATGCAGATCGTCACTTCCATCTCCATCGGCATCGCCCTGTTTCCCCAGGATGGTGACGACTTCGACCAGCTGTTGAAGCATGCCGATATCGCCATGTACCAGGCCAAGGCCGCCGGGCGGAATGCCTACCGGTTTTTCGATCAGCAAATGAATGTCGATATTGTCGCGCATTTGAGCCTCGAAGCCGGGCTGCGCCAAGCCTTGAGTCAGCAGCAGTTCGTGCTGCATTTTCAGCCGATTGTGGATATTCACAGCGGTCAGTTGCTGGCCGCCGAAGCCTTGATCCGCTGGCAGCATCCGGAGCACGGTTTGATGGCGCCCGACAAGTTCATCGCGGTCGCCGAGCGCTCGGGCTTGATTGTCGAGATCGGCGAGTGGGTGCTGAACGAGGCGTGCCGGCAGATGATGCTCTGGCAGGCGGCGGGTTTGCCGCGCTTTGTGCTGTCGGTGAATATTTCCTCGGTGCAGTTTCGCCGTGGCGATCTGCAAACCCTGGTCGCCGGCGCCTTGCGGCGCTTCGGGCTGGATGCGGGTTGCCTGGAACTGGAGTTGACCGAGTCGATGCTGCTGCACGACTCAGAGGCTTTTATGGGCATGCTGCAGCGCCTGAAAGCGCTGGGAGTTAAGTTGTCGATCGATGACTTCGGCACCGGCTACTCGAACCTGTCCTACCTGCAGCGTTTTCAGGTGGATAAATTGAAGATCGATCAGTCCTTTGTGCGCAAGTTGCAGGGCAATGCGCAGGACCAGGCGATAGTCACGGCGATTATTCAAATGGCCAAGAGCCTGCAGTTAATCACCACCGCCGAAGGCATCGAGGATGAGCCGACCCGGCAATTGCTGGCCCGCCTGGGCTGCGATCAGGGTCAGGGGTATTGGTTCTCCCGCCCGCTGCCAGCCGCCGAATTTGCTGCCTTTGCCCAGCGCCCACGGCTGCTCGAGTAAGGCGCTGCGGCGCTCAAGTCCGTCGCAGCCGGCACCTGGACTGGCCGCGCATCTTGGGGCTCTGGGGCGCAGTATTCAGCCGCTTTATAACGCTCCAGGCGGCGTCGGGCCTTGGTTACACTGCTGACTACTCTCTACTCCTTACTCCCCCCAGCAAATAGGCCTAAATATGCAAAAGCGCATGATGATTACCGGTGCAGGTTCAGGTCTTGGCCGTGAAATTGCCTTGCGCTGGGCCCGTGAAGGCTGGCAGCTGGCACTCTCGGACGTCAATGATGCGGGCCTGGCCGAGACGCTGCAGTTGGTGCGCGCCGCCGGTGGCGATGGCTTTACCCAGCGCTGCGATGTGCGCGATTACAGCCAGCTGACCGCTTTGGCCCAGGCGTGCGAAGAGAAGCTCGGCGGCATCGATGTGATAGTCAACAACGCCGGGGTGGCCTCGGGGGGCTTCTTCGATGAACTGTCGCTGGAAGATTGGGACTGGCAGATCTCCATCAACCTGATGGGCGTGGTGAAAGGCTGCAAGGCCTTCTTGCCATTGCTGACCAGCAGTCATGGCAAGATCGTCAATATTGCCTCCATGGCCGCGCTGATGCAGGGCCCGGCCATGAGCAACTACAACGTCGCCAAGGCCGGTGTGGTGGCACTCTCGGAAAGCCTGTTGATTGAACTGAAAGAGCAAGCAGTCGACGTGCATGTGGTCTGCCCATCGTTCTTCCAGACCAATCTGATGGACTCCTTCCGCGGTCCGACGCCAGCGATGAAGCAGCAGGTGGGCAAGTTGCTGGAAAGCTCGCCGATCAGCGCCGCCGAGATTGCCGACTACATCTATCAGGCCATCGAACGGGGTGAGTTTATGATTCTGCCCCACGAGCAGGGCCGTATGGCCTGGGCCTTGAAGCAAAAGAACCCGCAGCTGCTGTACAACGAGATGGTCGGCATGGCCGGCAAGATGCGCAAAAAGGCCGCCGCAGTCTGATCAGTCCGCGCCTGTAATTTTGAATTAATTATCTGTCCGTTCGGACAGATAATTGCCGGCTGGGGTTGCTGGCAGGCGCGGGGCAGGGGTAGGGTGGCGCTCCTGTCCTGACGCCAAACACTGAGATTCCCGTGAAAGTTGCTCCCCGAGCCCTGTATCTGCTGGCTCTGGTGCTGGCGGCGATTAATCTTCGCCCCGGCATCACCTCCTTTGCCCCCCTGATTGAACGTATTGCCACAGACCTGTCGCTGAGCCGTGGCTTGGTCAGCCTGGTCACTGCCTTGCCGGTGCTGTGCATGGGCTTGCTGGCGCCCTTTGCGCCGCGTGTGGCGTTGCGTTTTGGTCTGGAGCGAACCATTAGCCTTTGTCTTGGGCTGATTCTGCTGGCTTTGTTGGTGCGTTTTGCCGGCCAGCGTAGCGTGGTGCTGATCAGTAGCGCCGCCTTGCTGGGCGCCGGTATAGCGATTGCCGGGCCCTTGTTGTCGGGCTTTATTCGCCAGCATTTCCATGGCCATATTGGCCGGGTAGTGGCCTGGTATTCGCTGAGCATGACCATCGGTGGCGCCTCGGGCGCGGTGCTGACGGCGCCGGCGGAAACCTGGCTGGCCCACGGCTGGACCTGGGGGCTGGCGGTGTGGAGCGTGCCGGCGCTGTTGGCGCTGTTGCTGTGGGCGTGCTTGCCGAATCAGTCGGTGGCGCCAGTCGGTGACCCGCAACCCACCGGACTGCCTTGGCGTGAGCCGCGGGCCTGGTTGATTACCGCGTTCTTTGCGATTCAGGCCGGGTTGTTCTACACCTTGGCCACCTGGCTGGTGGCGCGCTATCACCAGGCGGGCCTGAGCCTGCTGGAGAGCAATAACCTGTTTAGCCTGTTAATGCTGGTGGGTTTGCCGAGTTCCTTTCTGCTGCCGTGGATCGCCCAGCGCCGCGATAATCGCTACGAGCTGTTACTTGGCTGTGGCCTGGTTAGCTTGCTGTGTTTGGCCATGATTACCTTTCAACCTTTGCTGCTGCCGCAGCTCTGGGCGGTGTTGTTGGGCATGAGTCTGAGCGGCTCCTTTGCTCTGTCGATGGTGCTGCCGCTGTACGAGGTGGACTCACCCTTGGCGGTCAGCCGCTGGACCTCGATGATGCTCTGCGCCGGCTACAGCCTGGCCAGCCTGACGCCGGTATTGACCGGGCTAGGCCGCGATTTAAGCGGCAATTACCAGTGGCCCTTCGTGGCGCTGACGGTCATGGCGGGGCTGCTGTGTGTGTTTGCCTGGCGCTTGCGGGCGGGCAAACCGGGCAAGGGTCAAAACTTTGTCGGTTAGTTCCTTTGCAGACGCCCGGTGGCGTGTTAGAAGGCTGCACGGATTTTCTGGAGCGACAGTGTGGAGTCTGAGTCAATCGTCTACGGCTGCATCCGCGACTGGCCGTCTGAGCATTTAGAGCAGCGCTGCTTGCGCCGTGAGACTAATCACCAAGTGCTGGCCAGCTTGCCCAGCGGCGAGGCCTGGCCGTTTCTGGGCCGGGAGATGTTTGCGAGTTGCGCGACCGAGGGCGAAGGCCTGTATCAAACTCAGGTCATCCACTTTGGCGCGAGCTATAAGGCGTTGGAGTACGAATGGCGGCTGTGGATCGAGCAGTTCGAGGCGCTGTTGAAAAACCTCTACTGGGCCAGCGCCGTGGTGCACCTGGAGACCGAGCTGAACGGTTGCCATACCTTCCGCTGGGACTCGGAACGCGGCTTTCATAGCCCCCAGGAAAACGACATGCGGGTGCGTTGTGTGTGGGAGCGCGAGGGACTGCGCGGTTAACTTGGGTTATTTCCCTGTTATGCGTTGCACACAGCTTTTGTAGGGTGGGTAGGCCGCGCCCGCTCCCGGCGGGCTTGCGGCATTCACCCCATCCATGGGGATTGCGCGAACCACGGCCTGCTAACAACGCAAAACCCTACCGCGCCGTAACCCATCATGGTGCTCGACCGGCAAACCGCATGGTGGGTTACGCGGCGCCCGGCTTGCGTGGTGATGCAAACAACCACCGCCCGCGCCGCTAACCCACCCTACGAATTACTGCGCGGCGGCTTACTCGAGCCATTCGCGCGGCACATCATGCTTTAACAGCAGCATGCATTGCTGACTGTCGGGGTCGAAGGCAATCACCGCGCTGCCCTTGTTGAGGGCCAGGCGAACCCGTGCAACGCGGGTTTCGAGCGGGGTTTCATCACCATTGTCGGTGCCCTCGCGGGTGACGAAGTCTTCAATCAGACGGGTCAGGGTGTCGGCTTCAAGCAGCTCTTGGGCGATTAACATGGTTGGCGCCTCCTCAGCGCCGGGCGATGTTAGCAGCTGTCGGGTGTCAGGCCTGGTTTGTCGTGGCGATTGGCTCAACTGTCGAGCGCCGCCTTGTTACGCAAGAAATGTTCGATGCGCTCGAATAGCAGCTGGCTGTCCAGGGGTTTGCCGATGAAGTCGTCCATGCCCGCCGCCACGCCCAGTTGCTGATATTGCTCAAACACATGGGCGGTCAAGGCGATGATCGGCACTGCCGGTAGGTGCTGTTGTTGCTCAAACAAGCGGATTTGCCGGGTGGCTTCGAAGCCATCCATCTCCGGCATTTCGCAATCCATCAAGATCAACTCAATGCTGCTCGGTGAGCGGCGGTATTCGGCCACGGCGGCGGCGCCGTTGTTGACCACTCGCGGGTTATAGCCACGTTTTTTCAGTAAGCCTTGGGCTACCAGCTGATTGACCGGATTGTCTTCGGCGACCAAAACGCAGGGGCTGGCGCGGGTTTTGGCTGCCAGCGCAGTCACTACCACGGGCGCGGCGACAGCTGTTGGTTGGTACAGCTCCAGCAAGCTTTGCCGCAGCTCGGTGATGGTCAGCGGTTGCGGCAGGCTTTGCAGGCGCAGTTGGGGAATGTTTGGCAGTTGTGCGCTTTGGGCGGGCGGGCACAGCAGCAGAATCGGCTGGCCGAGTTGCAGATGGCCCCGCAGCGGCTCCAGCCAGCTGGTGACGCTGCCGGGCCACGGCGCCATCAACACCAAGAGTGGCGGCACGGTGTATTCGGCCAGGCAACTGAGCAGCCGCTCCGGGGTCTGGCAGCGTTCAGTGCGCATGCCCCAGCGGCCGAGCAGCAGACCGAGGGCGTCCAGCCCCTGGCCGTCCAGCGAGGTGAGCAGGGCGGTGCGCCCGTTGAGCAGGTTGGCCAGGGCGTCCTGCTGTTGCGGGTTATGTTGCAGCGGCAGGTTAAAGCTAAAGCGGGTGCCTTGGCCTGGGCTGCTCTGCACCGCAATCTGGCCGCCCATCATGGTGACCAGCTCTTTGCTGATGGCCAGGCCCAAGCCGCTGCCGCCATAACGGCGGGTGGTGGTGGAGTCGCCTTGGGCGAAGGAGTCGAACAATTGCGCTTGGCCTTCGGCGCTGATGCCGATTCCGCTGTCCTGGATGTTAAACAACAACTGCATCTGCTCTTGAGCATTGTTGCGCCGGCAGATGTTGATCGTCACATGGCCTTCAGCGGTGAATTTCAAGGCATTGCTGAGCAGGTTCATCAGTATCTGCTTGAGCCGGGTCGGGTCACCAATGATGTACTGCGGCACGCCGCCTTCGAAGCTGACATACAGGCGCAGCCGCTTCTCCAGCGCTTGGGCGGTGAACAGGCTGATGGTTTCTGATACCAGTTGCTCGAGGTCAAACTCAATATGTTCCAGGCTCAACTTGCCGGACTCGATGCGGGCGTAGTCGAGAATGTCGTTGATCACCGCCAGCAGCGACTTGCCCGAACTGGCGATGGTGTCGACATAAAACCGCTGGCTGCGATCCAGCGGAGTTTCTTTTAGCAATTGCAGCATGCCCAGCACGCCGTTCATGGGTGTGCGGATTTCATGGCTCATGGTAGCCAGGAAACGACCCTTGGCCTGGTTGGCCAGGATGGCTTGCAGGGCTTCCTGGCGCGAGTTGAAGCCTTCATCTTTGAGCACGTTAATCCGGTCGGCGAGGCCGATGGACAGCGTGATTAGCTCAATGGTGACGCCAATTTTGACCACCGTGGAGCCAAACAGGCCGAACAGCTCAAAGCCCAGTGAGGCGGCAGTGACTATCACGAAAGCGGTCAGCAGCACGCTCCAGGCCAGGGTGTAGTAAGAGCCATAACGCACGCCCTTGCGCCAGGCGTAGAGGCCCACCAGAAACAGCCCCAGGGAGGTGCTGAGCAGCGTCAGGCTGGCTAGGATGTTCCAGCTTTGCAGGTCTAGCAGCAGCCCGGAAAGCAGCAAGGCGAAGATCACCAGTATCAACAGGCGCAGGCCGGTGTCCAGGCGCGGGAAAAACTGCTTGGTGTGCAAGAAATGTCGACTGAATTGCGCGGCGGCCAGGCATTGCAGGTACATCAGGATGTAGATGCTCACCGATTGAAAGGCCACATGTTCGGGCAGCAGTTTGAACAGCATGCCATCGAAGCAGGCCGCCAGCAGACCGACGTTGACGCCGTAAGCCAGGTACCAGAAGTACGCCGGTTCGCGCAGCGAGATAAACAGAAACAGGTTGTAGAAAATCATGGCGAATAGCACGCCATAGAAGGCCCCGCTCCAGCCCATCAGGTTTTCTTGGGCGGCGGCGCTGGCGGCATAGGTGCTGAAGAACACCGGTACGAACACCGTACTGGTGGTTTCTATGCGCAGGGTTAATTGGCTGGTGCCAGGGGCCAAATTCAGCTGGAACCAGAAGTTGCGCACCTGCACCGGGCGGCTGGCGAAGGCAAAGCTGTCGCCGCTTGCTTGGTTTTGCAGGCTGCCGTCTGGGCTTTGCAGGTAAACCTGGAGGTCGTCGAGGAGCGGGTAATTAACTTCGAGAAAACCCGACAAATTGTGCGGGCGGTGGTTGGCAAGCTCGACCCGAAACCACCACACGGAGGCATTTTTGCCCAGGTTGGCGTGCTCGCCGTTGACCGGCTGAAAGCGCTCATTGGGCAGTGCTTGCACCTGTTGCAGGCTGAGTGTGCCGCTGGGGTCTTCCAGATAGCCCATATTCGGGCCGAGCGACAGACGCAGGTCATCGGAGTCCAGGGTGACGGGTGACAGCGCCCAAGCGGCATTGCTTAACAACAGCCAGAACAGCAATAGACTAATGCGAGGCATTAAAGGACCTCTTTTTTTGTAATATGTCCGCAGCGCACTGTGCCGACATGTTGGCGGTTGTTCAAGTGACGTTTTATGCGCCTGGCTGGGCGATTTCGCCGACCTTAGCCGCCTGGTTGCGGTTAAAGCCGGTATGGCGGTTAGCGACTTTTAACAGCATAGCGTTTGTGCACAGACCCGTCGGCTGGCGGGTTATTGGCCGCGAATCAAGCTGCGCAGGGCAAAGCGATTGGGGTGGCAGGCCTCGGCGACCGCGCGCGATACCGGCAAGGGCTCGTTATCCAGCCAGGCAGCCAGCAGCTCGCCGGACAAGGGCGCGCTGATCAAGCCCCGCGAGCCGTGGCCGCTGTTGACATACAAACCGTCCAGCCAGGGGCAGGGCAGGTTGGTGCGCCAGTTGGCGTTCTTGCCAAGCTTGGCGTATTGCACCAGCAAGGCCGGCTGATCGGCCAGTGGGCCCACAATCGGCAGGTAGTCCGGGCTGGTGCAGCGAAATGCGGCCCGGCCTTGCAAGGTGGCCGGATCGAGTTCGGCGCTGTGCAGACGCGCCGCCAGATCGTTGGAGATCTCCTCGAGCAATTGCAGGTTACTGGCGTGCTCGGCCGTGGTGGTGGTCAGGTCTTGGCTGCTCATATCGAAGCTGGCACCCAGGCAGTGTTCGCCGTTACGCGCCGGGGCGACATAGCCTTCGGCGCAGACCACGGTGCGCAACGCGCTGCTGGCGACGGTCTGCGGCAGACGGGTGATTTGCCCGCGAATGCGTTTGAGCGGCAGCGTCGCCGCCTGGGCAAAGTGGCGAATATCGGTCGCGCCCGCCAGCACCACCACCGGTGCGCTGGCCAACAACTGACCCTGGCTGGTGGCTTGCCAACCGTCGGGGTGCGGCGTCAGTTCGAGCACGGCGCTGTGGGTGAGCAGGCGAATCTGCGGGTGTTTGGCCAGCAGCTGGCACAATGCCGGCGGATGCACCCAGCCACCGCCGGGATAAAACAGCCCGCCCGCCGGCAAGGCGACGCCGGCGTGGCTTTCGGCCTGGGTCTGGGTGACGGGTTGCAACAAATCGGTGGGGAAGGCGGCGGCCAACTGGGCCTGGCGCGCCAGCTCTTTGGCGTTCAAGGCCAGTTGCAGTACGCCACAGGCGGCCCAGTCGTTGCTGTGCAGTTGCTCCAGCAAGCGCCGGGTATAACCAAAACCACTGACGATCAGCTGCGACAAGGCGGTGCCATGGGCGGACAGCTTGAGGTAGAGCACCCCCTGGGGATTGCCCGAGGCTTCCTGCGCCAGCTCGCCGTGGCGCTCCAGCAAGGTGACTTGCCAGCCGCGGGCGGCCAGGCTGGCGGCGCTGGCACAACCGGCCAGCCCGGCACCTATCACCAGCGCTTGGCGCACGGCCGGATTAAAGGGTGGGCGGGCGAACCAGGGCTTTACTGCGGCCGTGGCCTGGCCGATAAACTGGCCCTTGAGCACCTCCCATTTACGGCCGATG
>Ga0156169_1050_pt1 | contig 14105 bp, 13 predicted proteins | sample RifCSPlowO2_12_FD_107822 | JGI IMG/M metagenome (GOLD analysis project Ga0156169, IMG submission 107822) | Pseudomonadales bacterium RIFCSPLOWO2_12_59_9 | reverse complement strand
GACGCCTTGTTCTTTCGATGACGGCGGGGCTGAGATGCGGCCGATAATAATGCCAACTGTGCTTCACAACCCACGGCAGTTCGGAGGGTTGCTTTACTGCGCCTTCCTCAACCAGCACTAGCAGCAATTCACCTTCCAACCGCGAGAGCGACGTCATGGGGAACGCTTTTGCCACTTCGCATGGCGTTCGCAGACCGAGCCTATAAGCCGCCTGCATCGTCTTCACATCTAGGTAGTAAATCTTTTTAAACTCATCAAAGGTTCTTGGAAGTTCAAAATATCGCAGGGCAAAGTCAACAGCCTTGCAGTAATGGTTCAAGGCCGGAAATAGCTTCCTTGCGAACTGCTCGAATACATACATCCGACCTTCAAAGGACCGTATCTGGCTTAGTAATGCCCAGGCTCGACGAAAGCGGATACTTTCGGACAGAAGACGTAACCCGCACTGCCCAGCTACAGACCATCTGTCGGGCGTGAGAGGAATCGCAGCCGGGATGCCCAAAGCTCTGCGTACATGCGGTGCGATGTCAGGCGCATTGCTTAGCATCTCACTGGCGCCGTAGGCCACGAGACCACGAAAGGTTTCGATCTGAGCCCTCAACACCTTCATTGGATGTAGCTGGGCACCGTCTTCTGCGCAATGCTGCCAACCTTTAAATGATTCCATCGCTTCGTGTTTTTCCAACACCGCTCTGCGAAACGCGCAATATGTATACTGCGCCCCTATCAATTCCATTCGTCCCTCCAAAAGCTCATCGCGCTGGCTTTCCATCTACCAGCCACTTTGGCATTGCTGACAGCTCGCGCCATAGCTGAAATAGCGTTCGCCAAAGCTTAATTTAACTAATCCGGTGCCGGCCAGTGTCCAGCACTATGCCAGCAGCGAGTTGCGCTTAATAACGCATTAATCACGCTCAAGCGATTAGGTACGCGGCTCACGGAGCAGCTGCCGGATTCTGTCGACCAGCGCATTCATCGTCTTAGGCGTGCCTAAGTAGCCTGTTTCTTCACTGTTCAACGCGATAACGCCATAAGGACTGAACTCAAGCCCGACCTCTTGGCAGGCGGTCCAGAACAGCGCCAGATATGGATCGTCGTGGTCATCCGCGTAAGACGGCTGAAACTGCGGAATGTACTTGATGAGTTCATAGATGGATGACGGCGCTAACTGCTCGACACCGACGCCATCCTGGGTAACGTGAAAGGCAGGTTGATCGGAGCGAGCAATGGCCAGCACCAGCTCCTGGATTAAAAACGTAACGATTACTGGAGGCAAAGTGGTTCGGGATTCAACGCTAGAAAGATTCATGGCGGGCCTGCTAGATGGTGAATTCATTGATTAAGGGGGTTAGCTACCCCCCCCTTTCCAGAGCACAAACGGCTCAATACGAGACCAGTCGCTCGTTACTGCCACGGAAGGCCTGAAAGCCATTGCCGTAGACCTTTGATCTGGCCTTACAGATGTAGCTAGCCCGCTCAAAGAAAGCGGCCAGTTCGTCCCCTTCGCCACCATCCCGAATCAATTTGAAACCGGCATTCTCTGGTACGTAGACCAACCCCTTAGCATCCTCGAAACCAATCCGCATCGCCTGAGCCCAAGCACCCTGAATATGAGTGAATAAATTGATCTTGCCGGAGTTGAACGACCCCAGAGCACGGTAAGCATCCCAGTTCAGCAGCAGCACGAAATGGTAATGCTGCCGACCATCTGAGCAGTGCTCGTGACGTGAGCCGTGCTCTCGCGCCCACACCAGACTCACACTGGTGTCATGTGCGTATGGGCTAGCCCGCTTCGCCCGTGTTCGAGCACAACCAATCTTGGACTTGAGTGAAGCCACAAATTTAGAAATGGCCTGATTGGTGTAATCGCATTCAGTGAACAAGCAGTCGGATGGAAACCGTAGATCAAACCTGACAGCGAAGACCCGGCCGTGATCATCCAAAGCACGCATAGTCGTGTCGTGTAACGTCTCAAGGTATTCACGGATCAATGGCGCTTGAGACTCCATGACTGCAAGCCCTCGGTAGGTTTTTTCGTACCAGAAATGCAGGTTCGGGTTAGCCGGGTGACGCTTGAGTTGAGTAGTGCTTTTCATGAGCATTTCGCCTGCTGGTTTAAGTCATAACTCAGCAGGTATTATTTTTTTCTACTGGACAGACAGGCACGTACCGCTATCGGCTTTGATCTGGGGGATCAAGCCTGTGGTGTGGCATGCATAGGTTTGGATGGTGATGGGTAACTGGCTGTCTAAGCTGGCTGTGATAGCCAGCTGTACGGGTGATCACATGGACTACCAATCAGGGTAGGTCTGTTGGCCACATGTATAGATGGCTGTACTTGCAGGCTTAAATCATCAGTCGTTGTACTGACGCTTCAGTAGCTGGTTAGAAACATCAGTAGCTGTGGTTAGTAGGGATAATAATACTACCGAGACCTGCCGCCCCATTCCCCATAAGGAAATGAGGCAGCAGGACACCAACAAACGTTGGTTATTTCATCGGTTTGGTTAGTCTGGAAAAAAATCAATCTGATGGCACCCCAGTCAGCAGCGCCGACCAGGGTGTGAAGCTGACGTGCTCGCTAGGCATCTGGACAATTAGTGGCTTAAGCAGCCGCCACTACAGCCCCAAGAGCATCGCGCTCTTCAATCCTGGCCATGATCCAGCCCATGACTTCTTCGTGGACCCAGGCCACGGAGCGGCAGCCACCAAGCGAAACCGGCCTTGGAAAACTGCCTTCAGCTACGCGATTGTAAATAGTCGAACGCCCTAGGCCAGTGCACGCAATGACCTCTTTCAAACGGATAAGTCTCATTTGTGCCACCCATATCTAAGTTCAAATCATGGGTGGCATTTGTTAAAAATTACTGACCCGCTGCCTCCGCCTCACTGCAGATGACCTCACGTTCACCGAACCAATGCAGCCCCTGGCGACGTCTGCAGCCCAAAAAAATACCTGTCCTCCTTGGAGATCTCCTCCGCACAAGTGAAATGCCGATGAATAATTTTTCGCCCTTCTGACATGGTCGCGACATGATAACCAGCACACACGACTCCAGGTTCTCGAGCAAACGCAAGCACAGCTACTGATGTGCGCTGCCCCTCTGTCGAGTGGCGACTGGCAATCGATTTGGGTAGCGCTACATAATCCATGGCTTCGAGTTTTAAAGCAGGAAACTCAGCAGCGACCAACGACCCCTGAATCAACCGCGCAACCCAATTAGCCTCATTGTGAAGATACTGCGCTAAAGACGAATAATGCTCATCTGTAGGGAAATCGGAACTGGCAACACGCTTACCAGAAGGAAAATCATCTTTGATGAGCTGAAGAAGGCCTTCATGATAACCATCGATAAGAAGCTCATTCCAATGGTGAGTCAGTAGGTACGATGCATAGCACTCAAGCCTGCTTCGCAATAAGTAAATCAACCGCCTCTCCTGCTTTCGAACAAAAAAGCCTCTAACCTTGAAGAAACTCTGTTCAGGGACAGCGCTAATCGACTCGAGAATAAAAGTAGCCTGATCCCATACACAGTTATCCTGCGGATTCTGCTCGACGCTCACCAAAACGGCTGGTGCTTTAGGTGACAGCATCTCCGGGCTATGCAGATTGAGGAAATAGACACTCTTGGTCTTTTTGAAAAAAACTGAGCTCGTTGCACCAGGCACATAGGCTCTTATTAACCCCAGATTAAGCAATCTATCTATCCCACACCTCAACCGTTCCTGACTTAGACCTGTGGCCTTACGCAGCTCTGAAGAACCGAAATCGCTGACCACACCAAAACGGTCAGCCCGAGTTAACAGCACCGCCAGCAGCAGACGATTTGTATTGCTTAAACGGTCGCTTTTTTTCCGAGCTCGCAAATTAGCGAGACGCTCAGCAGGCGTCATTTTGTCTTGAAACACAGCGACGTCAGCTGCGCCAGACAATGATCGCCCCCTACCATCGCCAAGCGCGGCTCGTTCGAGAAGGTGGGCAATGACTGTCTTTTGAGGCGAAGAGAGTGAGCTGCTGAACTCGCTGAGCATGGCGACAAAGCTAGGCGTGCATCTGTACTCACTCTTCGGTCGTCCCCTACCCTCTGAAACAGCTTGATGAGAAAGCAAACCGTGCCCCACCAAATCAGCCAGCGATTTGGTCACCAGTCGATCCGACACCCCAATCATCTTGGCTAGCTCTTTTACGCCGCACTGCACCGGCGCAACAATTCCAAAGCGCAGCACAAAGCGCACCAAAAAATACTTCGCCACCGGGTCTAAATTTTGGTGCGGCAAAAGTAATGCAGGAATGAACATATACAGGCCTAAAAACCACGATATTAAGTTTAATTTATCGTATAGACGACAGACTGTACTAGCTAAAACACCTGTCACTCAGTGATTCATGTATATAACTCAGTGATTATAACTACGTAACGAATTGTTCTAACTCAGTGATTATTACTACGTGACAGACTATGCTAACTCAGTGATTATTATTACTGACTAAGGTGGTGTCTCGGCACAACCTAGCGCCCGGAAGGATCTCAAAAATGCTTGGTAAGAACTGGTTAACCAACAACGTGGTCCAGACATGGGCCTTGCAGTACTTGCAGCGCAGAGGCCTTAGATACCCCGAACAAGGATCAGCCCAAGCGCTTTATGACAAGCTCACGCGAGTCAATACAGTCAAGGAGAACACACCAGAAAACCGCGAAATCCTGCGAAAACTGAAGGGAGCCTGGAGCCAGAGAAAGCACCGAAGCGACAAAGAACGGAAAAAGAATTCCAATTACGTATTTACGACGGAAGCTGCAAGGAAGCTCGACAGGCTGGCAAATGATTTTCAGTTGACCAAAATCGCTACCCTAGAGTTAATTGTTTCAGACAGGCTCGACCAAGAGAACACTTTCACCTCCGCAAAGAGAGACGATGGCGTTTACAAGAAACGCGCAGCAATCTTTGAGCGCCACCTGGATCAAGCCCTCGAAGAACTGTGCAGATACAAACTCCTATTTGGTATTGCCGAGAGTGACCCCCTCCTAACCGCAGCCCAGCACGAAGAAGTAAAGAGCCTTGCCAGGAGCAGAAAAGCCGCAATCATTAAAGAACTTCCTCCGCTACCTGACGGTAAAAGGAAAAAAAGCAAGAAACCAAGAACCTTCACTAAACACAGCAGCACTGCCACGCCTAGCGACACAGAGCAGCCAGCCACAGATCACAGCGAAGCCACAGCAGCGTGTGAGCACCCGGAGGAGATCCAAAACCAACGCGAGCTCAGACAGGGAGATATGGAGATAAAACGCTTATTAAACAATAAGGAGTCGTAGCTATAAATCCGCAGCCCGTACTACTCTCAGCGCAAGCACATCTGAGCTAACGAGGCTACACACACGAGAAACCTACACCGAAATGTCGCGCCATAAAGCCAACTCATTTCAAGCCCGCAAGGCAAGTGGGGAAACAGCCCCCCCCCCCCAGAAACCACAAAGCCCAATTTCTTGGGCTTTGTGCGGTAAATATGGCTGAAGCGATGGAATAGCGAATCCGCAGCACACTCAATAGAAATCGAACCCCACCATTCAAAGCGCAAGACAAACGGTGACCCAACGGTGACCAAAAACGCCGAAACTCATAAATGAAAAAGGCCGATCATTGCTGATCGACCTAAGTCATTGTTTTATATGGTCGGGACGGAGTGATTCGAACACTCGACCCCTTGCACCCCATGCAAGTGCGCTACCGAGCTGCGCTACGCCCCGACTAGGCGTGGATCTGTTTCAGGACTGCCTAAAACGACTCGAACTATACCTTAAGCATTTGAAATGTGGAAGGTTTTGCAGAGTCAGCAGTTTATTTTTCTAGCACTAAAAGTACGTCTTCCAGCTCGGCAATCATCTGCCGAATAAGTTGCTTGAATTGGGTCGTATCGTCTTTCGCATCATCGCTGGACATGCGCAAACGCGCACCGCCAATGGTGAAGCCTTGCTCGTACAGCAAGGCGCGGATTTGCCGAATCATCAGCACATCCTGGCGCTGATAGTAGCGCCGATTGCCACGCCGCTTCACCGGGTTGAGCTGAGGAAACTCTTGCTCCCAATAGCGCAAAACATGCGGCTTGACCGCGCAGAGCTCGCTCACCTCGCCAATAGTGAAGTAACGCTTGCCGGGTATCGGCGGCAACTCGTCGTTATGACTTGGTTCCAGCATAAGCTTCGACTCTGGCTTTCAGTTTTTGCCCCGGACGGAAAGTCACCACACGGCGCGCCGTGATCGGAATTTCCTCGCCTGTTTTTGGATTGCGTCCCGGTCGCTGGCTCTTGTCGCGCAGGTCAAAATTGCCGAAACCGGACAATTTGACCTGCTCGTTATCTTCGAGCGCGTGCCGGATCTCCTCGAAAAACAGCTCCACCAGTTCCTTGGCTTCGCGTTTATTCAGGCCCAGCTCTTCATACAGACGTTCCGCCATCTCGGCTTTCGTCAAAGCCCCCATACGCTACATCCTTAACGTCGCGTTGAACTTTTGTTCCAGCAAACTGAGGATATTCTGGATGCTGGCATTCACCTCATCGTCATTAAGAGTGCGTGATGGATGCTGCCAGGTCAAGCCGACGGCGAGGCTTTTTCTATGTGGATCAATACCTTTACCGTGATAGACGTCAAATAGCCTGAGGTCTGTTAGGCACTCACCCGCCGCTGCACGGATGGTCTCGAGAATCGCACTGGCGGCCACGTCGCGATCAGCCAGCAGCGCCAAGTCGCGACGCACTTCAGGGAAGCGCGACAGCTCGCTGAACTTGGGCATGCGCCCAGTGGCGACCTCAGCCAGCACCAATTCAAACAGATAGACCGGCTGATCGATGCCCAGGGTCTTGGCCAGCTCTGGATGCATAGCACCGATAAAACCAACCAAACGACCGCCGCGTTCAATGCGCGCCGTTTGCCCTGGATGCAAGGCCGGATGCTCGCCAGCCATAAAGCTGAATTCGTCGGCAGAGCCGGCGCAGGCCAGCAATGCTTCGACATCCGCCTTGAGGTCGTAGAAATCCACCGCCTCGCGGCCATGGCCCCAAGACTCGGGCAAGCGGCTGCCACAGATAACCCCGGCCAACATGGCTTGCTGCTGCAAGCCTTCGAGTTGACCGACAAAACGCAGGCCACTCTCGAACATCCGCACGCGGGTTTGTTGGCGATTGAGGTTGTGCTGCAGCGCCTTAACCAAGCCCGGCCAAAGCGACGAGCGCATGGCCGCCATATCTGCCGAAATTGGGTTGGCCAACATCAGCGGCGCAACACCTGGATTGAACAGCTCGAACATTTTCGGATCGATAAAGCTGTAAGTAATAGCCTCTTGATAACCACGGGCGACCATTAGCCGGCGCAGCGAGGGCAACTCAACCGCGGCCTCAGCTTTACGCTGCGGCGCCAAACGCGCTTGCGGGTAGCGTACGGGCAGGCGGTTATAGCCATAAAGACGCGCCAACTCTTCGATCAGATCGACCTCAATGCTGATGTCGAACCTATGACTCGGCACAGTAATAGTCCACTGGCCGGCACCATCGGCGCTGACACCCAGACCTAGCGCACTGAGCAGACGCTCAATCTCACTAGAATCCATGGCCATGCCAAGCATTTGCTCGATACGCTCGGCACGCAGGGTGATAGGCGCGATGTTTGGCAAGTGCGCAGGACTAACCACCTCAATGATGGGACCTGCCTCACCACCGACTATTTCCAGCAGCAAGCCAGTTGCACGCTCCATCGCCTCGCGGGTCAATTGCGAGTCCACGCCACGTTCGAAGCGGTGCGAAGAGTCGGTGTGCAAGCCGTAAGAGCGGGCTTTACCGGCCAGCGCGATGCAGTCGAAGAAGGCCGCTTCGAGAAACAGATCGCGGGTTTGCGCGGTCACGCCACTGCTTTCACCACCCATCACGCCGGCAATCGCCAAGGCGCGGTGGTGATCAGCGATCACCAGAGTATCGGCGCGCAGGCTGACCTCTTGGCCACCCAGCAGAACCAGCTTCTCGCCCTCTTCCGCCATGCGTACATGGATACCGCCATTGATCTGGGCAAGATCAAACGCGTGCATCGGCTGGCCCAGTTCGAGCATCACGTAGTTGGTGATATCGACTGCCGCATCAATGCTGCGCACGTCGGCACGACGCAAGCGCTCGACCATCCACAGCGGCGTCGGCCGCGACAGGTCAACATTGCGCACGACACGGCCCAGATAACGCGGGCACGCCTGCGGGGCCAACACTTCAACCAGCAACACGCTGTCATGCACAGCGACAACTGCCAGAACCTGCACAGACTCAACAGGGGCGGCATACAGGGCGCCAACTTCCCGAGCTAAACCGGCCAGCGACAGGCAATCGCCACGGTTGGGGGTGAGATCGACTTCGATGCTTTGGTCATTCAGTTGCAGATAGACACGAACGTCTTCACCGACAGGCGCGTCGCTGGCCAGCTCGAGCAAACCATCATTTTCTTCACTGATCTGCAGTTCAGCGGCCGAACAGAGCATGCCGCTGGATTCAACGCCGCGCAGCTTAGCCTTTTTGATTTTGAAGTCGCCCGGCAGCTCGGCGCCGATCATGGCAAACGGGATTTTCAGGCCGGGGCGCACATTGGGCGCGCCACACACCACCTGAAAGGTTTCGCTGCCATTGCTGACCTGGCACACGCGCAGCTTGTCGGCATCGGGATGCGGCTCGGTGCTGAGCACCTCACCCACCACAATGCCGGAGAACTGGCCGGCGACCGGGGTCACGCTATCGACCTCAAGGCCCGCCATGGACAGACGAGCAACCAGCTCATCACTGGAAACCTGCGGGTTAACCCAGGTCCGCAGCCATTGTTCGCTAAACTTCATCCCGCTCTCCTAAGCGCCAGCCCACCGGGCCGCAGCGCTTGGTCATATCTGATTAAACACAGCCACTCGATGAGTGGGCGCAGCAAGCTGTTCGACTAGCGAAATTGCGCGAGGAAACGCAGGTCGTTATCGAAGAACAGGCGCAAATCATTAACACCGTAACGCAACATGGCCAGGCGCTCGACACCCATGCCGAAGGCGAAGCCCTGGTATTTTTCAGGATCAATGCCAGACATCTTCAGTACGTTCGGGTGCACCATGCCGCAACCCATCACCTCCAACCAGCCGGTTTGCTTGCAAACACGGCAACCTTTACCGCTGCAGATCACGCACTGCATGTCGACTTCAGCCGAAGGCTCGGTGAAGGGGAAGAAGGATGGACGGAAACGCACGCCCAGATCCTTCTCGAAGAACACCCGCAGGAACTCCTCGATAGTGCCCTTGAGGTCGGCAAAGCTGATGTTTTCATCAATCAGCAGTCCCTCAACCTGATGGAACATCGGCGAGTGGGTGATATCCGAATCGCAACGGTAAACACGCCCCGGACAAACGATCCGAATCGGTGGTTGCTGGCCTTCCATGGTGCGCACCTGAACCGGCGAGGTGTGGGTACGCAGCAACATGTTGGCATTGAAATAGAAGGTGTCATGCATCGCCCGCGCCGGGTGGTGGCCAGGGATGTTGAGGGCTTCAAAATTATGGTAATCGTCTTCGACCTCAGGGCCTTCGGCGATTTCGTAGCCAATATGGGTAAAAAACTGTTCGACGCGCTCTAGCGTGCGAGTCACCGGATGCAGGCCGCCCGTGGTCTGACCGCGACCCGACAAAGTGACATCAATGCATTCGGCCGCCAGCTTAGTCGCCAGCTCGGCTTGTTCAAGCAGGTTCTTGCGGGCATTGAGCGCTTCTTGCACGCGCTCTTTGGCCGCATTAATCAGTGCGCCGACTTTCGGCCGCTCATCTGCCGGCAGATCGCCCAAGGTTTTCATCACCTGGGTCAACTCGCCTTTTTTACCAAGATAGAGAACACGCAACTGCTCAAGAGCGTTTACGTCTTCAGCGCCTTGCACGGCCTCAAGCGCCTGCGCAACCAGCGCATCGAGATTTTCCATTTACAAACTCCAGATACAAAATAGGGGAAGAGCACAAAGGCTCTTCCCCTATCGGTGACGTTTAACACCGGGCGAGCCCGGTGATTGTCAAAGACTTAGGCCAGTGTGGCTTTAGCTTTTTCGACAATCGCAGCAAACGCCGCTTTTTCGTTCACTGCCAGATCAGCCAGTACTTTGCGATCGATCTCGATTGTTGCCTTTTTCAAGCCAGCAATGAAACGGCTGTAAGACAAACCGTTTACACGAGCGCCAGCGTTGATACGGGCGATCCACAGAGCACGGAACTGACGCTTTTTCTGGCGGCGGTCGCGGTAGGCGTATTGGCCTGCCTTGATCACTGCCTGTTTGGCAACGCGGAACACGCGTGAGCGTGCGCCATAGTAGCCTTTAGCGAGTTTCAGAATTTTTTTGTGACGGCGACGAGCGACGACACCACGCTTTACACGAGCCATGAGTAACTACCTCTAAATCTTGACCGAAATTAACGAACACGCATCATGCGATCGACTTTGCGAACGTCTGATGGATGGACCATTACGCTTCCACGCAATTGGCGTTTACGTTTTGTAGACATTTTGGTCAGGATGTGGCTTTTGAAAGCGTGCTTATGCTTGAAGCCATTAGCCGTTTTCAAGAAGCGCTTCGCAGCGCCACTTTTGGTTTTCATCTTTGGCATGTTCGGATACTCCGCATTCAGTTGATAAACATAACCGCAAGGCCTGCCGTGCCCTTTTGGTCACTTCTTCTTTTTGGGGGCGATGACCATGATCAGTTGGCGTCCTTCCATCTTAGGATGCTGTTCAACGGCGCCGTATTCGAGCAGGTCAGTCTCAACCCGCTTTAACAACTCCATTCCCAGCTCCTGGTGGGCCATCTCTCGACCGCGGAATCTTAGCGATACCTTGGCCTTATCCCCATCACTAAGGAAACGTACCAGGTTGCGTAGTTTTACCTGGTAATCCCCTTCTTCCGTCCCTGGACGAAACTTGATTTCTTTAATCTGAATCTGCTTCTGATTCTTTTTCGCTGCAGCTACTTGCTTCTTCTTTTCGAAGATCGACTTGCCGTAGTCCATAAGCTTGCAAACAGGTGGCTCTGCATCGGCGGAGATTTCCACCAGATCAAGCTTGGCCTCTTCGGCCTTCAGAAGCGCGTCTTCAATCGACACAATTCCAAGCTGCTCGCCTTCAGCGCCAATTAAGCGAACCTCGCGTGCCGAGATATTCTCGTTGATCGGGGCCTTCGGGGCAGCTCGTTTATCCTGTCTCATTTCACGCTTAATAGTTATTACTCCGAATCTTGGCGACCACGCCGGGAAACCGCCTGCGCAAGGAATTCAGCGAATTGGGCGACGGGCATTGAGCCCAGGTCTACTCCCTCTCGCGTACGCACGGCGATGGTTTGCATCTCAACCTCCCGATCTCCAATAACTAAAAGATAGGGAACCTTGAGCAAAGTATGCTCGCGGATTTTAAAGCCTATTTTTTCGTTTCTCAAGTCAGACTTGGCACGAAATCCATTTTGATTGAGGATTTTCTCAACTTCGAGGGCAAAATCAGCTTGTTTATCAGTGATATTCAGAATCACCGCCTGGGTCGGCGCCAGCCAAGCAGGGAATGCACCTTCGTAATGCTCGATCAACATGCCGATGAAACGCTCGAAGGAACCCAGGATCGCGCGATGCAGCATGACCGGAGTCTGCCGACTATTGTCCTCGGCAACATAGGTGGCATCCAGGCGCTGCGGCATATTGGGATCGTACTGCAGCGTACCGCACTGCCAAGCACGCCCCAGGCAATCATGCAGGGTGAACTCAATTTTCGGCCCATAGAAAGCCCCTTCACCCGGCAGATATTCCCAAGGCAAGCCCGCAGCATCCAACGCACCGGCTAGAGCCGCCTCGGCACGATCCCAGAAGGCATCGTCGCCCACACGCTTATCAGGGCGAGTCGACAGCTTGATTTTGACATTACTGAAGCCAAAGTCGGCATAGACCTGCAGGGTCAAGTTGATGAAATCGGCCGCTTCCTGACTAACCTGCCCCTCAGTACAGAAGATGTGCGCATCGTCCTGAGTGAAGCCGCGCACCCGCATAATGCCGTGCAAGGCACCAGACGGCTCATTGCGGTGACAGGAACCGAATTCCGCCAGGCGCAGTGGCAGCTCCCGGTAGCTCTTCAGACCCTGATTGAAAATCTGCACATGACAGGGGCAGTTCATCGGTTTGATCGCGTATTCGCGGCTTTCCGACTGGGTAGTGAACATGTTCTCGGCGTAGTTACCCCAGTGCCCGGATTTTTCCCAGAGAATGCGATCAACCACCTGCGGAGTACGAACTTCCAGATAGCCGTTCTCACGCTGAATCTGGCGCATGTATTGCTCAAGCACCTGATACAGGGTCCAGCCATTGGGGTGCCAAAACACCATGCCCGGCGCTTCTTCCTGGGTATGGAACAGGCCTAGGCGCTTACCAATCTTGCGATGGTCGCGTTTCTCGGCCTCTTCGATACGCAAGACATAAGCGGCCAGCTGCTTCTTGTCGGCCCAGGCCGTGCCATACACGCGTTGCAACTGCTCATTCTTGGCATCACCGCGCCAGTAGGCGCCGGACAACTTGGTCAGCTTGAAGGCTTTCAGGAAACGGGTGTTCGGCACGTGCGGGCCGCGGCACATGTCGACGTATTCTTCGTGGTGGTACAGGCCCATGGCTTGCTCATTGGGCATGTCTTCGATCAGGCGCAGCTTGTATTCCTCGCCACGGGCCTGAAACAGCTCGATCACCTGATTACGCGGCGTGACCTTTTTAATCACGTCGTATTCGAGGTCGATCAGCTGCTGCATGCGCTGCTCGATGGCAGCCACGTCTTCCATGGTGAAGGGGCGATCGGAGGCGATGTCGTAATAAAAGCCATCATCGATCACCGGGCCAATCACCATTTTGGCGGTCGGATACAGCTGCTTCACCGCATGCCCAATCAAGTGCGCGCAGGAGTGACGAATAATCTCCAGGCCTTCTTGATCTTTAGGGGTAATGATTTGCAGCGTGGCATCGCTGTCGATCAGGTCGCACGCATCGACCAACAGACCATTAACTTTACCGGCCAAGGTGGCCTTAGCCAGACCTGCGCCAATCGACTGAGCGACTGCAAGCACCGAAACTGGATGATCAAACGAACGCTGGCTGCCGTCTGGCAGAGTGATGATAGGCATGGCGCCTCCTCTCCTAGTGGTGACCCGTACCAGAGGTCACATGGGTTGGGATGAGCCAGTATCCGTTGCGGCGGTTGATCTGCCGAACAATGGCAGCAGCACTCAGGCTAACCGTACCGAAACAGAGTCACTGGAGGTGGTAAAACAAGATGTCTTCAACAGCCGCCATACTATTTGCGTTTGCGGCCAATAAAAAAGGGCCGTTCTAAAGCGACCCTTTTAAAAATTTGCGAGGTACGGCTGAACTCAAACCAGCCCCACCCTCTCAGGGCGACAGTAAATCACACCTAAGTCATTGAAATAAAAGGAAAGTAGCACTTTCCAGTACTTCATAAAGTGCGCCACTCTAGCATAAAAGAGTCAACACCTTAGGGTTGTATTTTCATGCAGTAATAAATAAAAAATCCGCCTAAGCGCTTCAGTTGCTGCATCCACGAAGGCAGCAACTGAAGCGCTCACGCGGAAAAACACTCTCATTCCAGAGCCAGAAAATGAGAATGGACAAACACCTTGCTTAAACTTTTGGCAGCACAGCGAGCCCGATTTCAGCGCCATTACGATTGATAAGCCCGGCGGCAGTCACTGCCGCGAGCACCACCACAGGGGAAGCCGCGAGCAACAGGCCGCCGACACCAGTACCCGCAGCCAGCAATTGGCCCGCAACTAGCGGCCCGGTCATTGAGCCGAGGCGCCCCACGGCAACAGCAATACCCACCCCTGTGGCGCGAATATCGGCCGGATACATTCGCGGCGCTAGCGCGTAGAGGATCAACTGCCCTCCTACCGCACAGGCTCCAGCCAACAAACCCGCCAACAATAGCCACTGCAATTGAACGGCAGTCCCTAGTGCCGCCAGCGAAACAAGCATCCCGAGATAGGCTAATGCGACCGCCATAAACGGCTTCTGCTTGTCCATCAGGAACCCC
>Ga0156169_1040_pt1 | contig 14837 bp, 12 predicted proteins | sample RifCSPlowO2_12_FD_107822 | JGI IMG/M metagenome (GOLD analysis project Ga0156169, IMG submission 107822) | Pseudomonadales bacterium RIFCSPLOWO2_12_59_9 | reverse complement strand
GCGGCCACCGGCTACCCCGGCTACGACAGCATGATCGACAAGGACACCGCCACCGTCGGCCGCATCCTCCAGGACAACGGCTACCACACCTCCTGGTTCGGCAAAAATCACAACACCCCAGCCTTCCAGGCCAGCCAGGCCGGTCCCTTTGACCAATGGCCAAGCGGCATGGGTTTCGAGTATTTCTACGGTTTTATCGGTGGCGACACCAGCCAGTGGCAGCCCAACCTGTTTCGCAACACCACGCAGATCTACCCGTTCGAGGGCAAGCCTGAGTGGAACCTAACCACCGCAATGGCCGACGAGGCGATCGACTACATGCAGCGCATGCACGCGCTGACCCCGGATAAACCCTTCTTCGTCTACTACGTGCCCGGTGGCACCCATGCCCCGCATCACGCGACCCCGGAGTGGATCAGCAAAATCAGCGCCCTGCACCTGTTCGACGGCGGCTGGAACCAGCTGCGCGAGACCATCTTCGCCAACCAGAAAAAGCTTGGGGTAATTCCGCCGAACACCAAGCTGACCCCCTGGCCCAAGGATCTGCTGCCGGAGTGGAACAGCCTGAGCGCCGACCAGAAGAAACTCTATATCCGCCAGGTTGAGGTGTTCGCCGCCTACGCCGCCTACACCGACCACGAGATCGGCCGGGTGATTCAGGCCGTCGAGGATCTGGGCAAGCTGGACAACACCCTGATCATCTACATCACCGGCGACAACGGCACCAGCTCCGAGGGCCAGCAGTTCGGCACCCCCAACGAGGTGGCCATGTTCAATGGCGTGCAGGTACCGGTCGAGCTGCAGCTGAAGAAGTTCTATGACCTCTGGGGTTCGGACCAGACCATCAACCACATGGCCGCCGGCTGGGCTTGGGCCTTCGACACCCCATTCACCTGGGTCAAGCAGGTGGCCTCGCACCTGGGTGGCGTGCGCCAGGGCATGGCGATTTCCTGGCCAGCACGGATCACCGACAAGGGCGGTATCCGCACCCAGTTCCACCACATGATCGACATAGCGCCAACCATCCTGCAGGCCGCTGGCATCAGCGCGCCTAAGCTGGTCGATGGCATTGCGCAAAAACCCATCGAAGGGGTCAGCCTGCTGTACAGCTTCGACAAAGCCAACACCAACGCCCGCTCCACCCACAAGACCCAGTACTTCGAGATGATGGGCGACCATGCCCTCTATCACGACGGCTGGATCGCCAGTACCAAGGTGGTGCGTGCGCCCTGGAACATGACCGCCAAGGCCACCGACCCGATGCAGATGCAGTGGGAGCTGTACAACCTGGACGAGGACTACTCGCAGTCCACCGACCTGGCGGCGCAATACCCCGATAAGCTCAAACAGCTGCAGACGATGTTTATGAGCGAGGCGCGCAAGTATCAGGTGCTGCCCCTGGATACCTCGGTACTGCCACGCATGATTGCCCCACGGCCGAGCATTACCGCCGGACGCAATGAGTTCAGCTGGAGCCATCCGCTGATCGGCACCCCCAATGGTGATGCGCCGAGCGTGCTGAATGCCTCCTACGCCTTCACCGCCGAGGTAGAAATCCCCGCCGCCGGCGCCGAAGGCATGCTGATCACCCAAGGCGGACGCTTCGCCGGCTACGGCTTCTATGTACTGAAGAACAAGCCGGTGTTCCTCTGGAACCTGATCGACCTGGAGCGCATCCGCTGGGAAGGCAAAGACGCGCTCACCCCAGGCAAGCACGTGCTGGAGTTCGACTTCAAGTACGACGGTCTGGGCGCAGCAACCCTGGCCTTCAACGACTTCTCTGGCATCGGCCGCGGCGGCATGGGCACCCTCAAGGTCGACGGCCAAGTGGTGGCCCAGCACCAGATGGCCAAATCGCTGCCCTTCACCCTGGCCTGGGATGAAAGCTTGGACATCGGCTCCGACACCCTCACCGGAGTCGAGGATGGTGATTACCAACCGCCCTTCACCTTCACCGGCAAATTGAACAAGGTCAGCCTGAAGATCGACCGGCCAGAACTGAGCAAGGCCGATATCGCCAAGCTGCAGCAGGCCCAGCAAGCCGTCGACAGTGGCAAAGAGTAAGAGCATGCGGTAAACAGAGCGGGGCGCATTGCGCCCCGCTTTCATGTCCGCAACACAGCCCAATAAACCAAGGATTGCGCATGACCGTCAGACCACTGAAATTCCACCTCTGCCTGCTGCTGGCGCTAGCTTCTCCGGTCGCATTGGCCGGTTTCGACGAGGCCGCCGCCGCGTTCGCTGCGGGCAACTATGCCCAAGCCCAGGCAGAACTCGGCCCGCTGCTTGAGCAGAACGACCCGCGTGCCCAGTACTCCATGGGCGTGCTCTATGAGAATGGCTTTGGCGTGGCCAAGGATTTACCCCAGGCGGCAGCCTGGTACCTGAAAGCCGCCGAGCAGGGCAATACTGATGCCCAGTTCAACCTCGGCGCGATGCACGAGCACGGCGTGGGCATACCGGTGAACTACCCCGAGGCCGTGCGCTGGTATCGTCCGGCCGCCGAGCAGGGCGATATCGATGCCTTGAGCAATCTCGGCGTGCTCTATCAGAACGGTCGGGGAGTGACGCAGGACAAGGTGCTGGCCATGGCCCTGTACAACCTCTCGGTGGCCTATGCCGGCAAGGCCCTGGTCCCAGCGGTGGGGAACCGTCAGGATCTGGCCAACCAGATGCCGCTGGAGGAGGTGAAAAAAGCCCTGAGCCTCACCGAAGAGCTGCTCAAGCCGGACAACCTGCAGCCCGGGTTAGCCGCCTATTTGGCCCAGCCCGGCCACTGAGTCAGGCTAAAGAGCGCGGCCACGGTCCAAGGTAAAAGCAGCGGCCGTGACGCTCAAAAAGAACCGCAGGTTTCGTAGGCCAGTTGCTCGCCGCGCTCATCCAGCAAACGTAACCAGGCCCCTTCGGGGTTCCAGCCGGCGGCCAGTTGGTACTCTTTGCCGGCGCGAAACCCTTCATAAGCCAGGCTGAAATCACAGGACTGCGCCAGCGGCTCCCGGCCGTAGCCGGCATCCGTCCAATACTGAAAATTCAAGCCCAGACTGTGACTGCCCGGTGTCAGTTGAAAATACTCACTCGCCGCCCACGGCTGACCATCCACTTGCTGCGCCTGCAACTGGTTATCGGCAAAGGAGTAAATATTGATCCACGCCTGTGCCGGATCATGGGCCGGCAAATGGGCGCAACCGCTCAGCAACGCCACCACTGTTAAAGCCAAGCAACGCGCCATGGCACTCTCCAAATTTACTAAGCCGCCAGTGCCGACCTAGCCTTGGTGCGGATAAAAAAACCGGGCAGCAGGCCCGGTTTTAGTGACGCCCAGCACGCTGGGCGCGGTCATGCATCAATTGCGTTTATAAACGATTTCCTTGCTGCCGGCCTCGCAACTGCCAACCACCTGCTTGTCGCCAGCACTGCCCTTGGCGACGACTTCCAGGCTGTAGGACTTGGCACCTTTAGCCTGCAACTTGGCCTCAATTTGCGCCTGCAACTCTGCGCAAGGCAGAGGCGCGGCCATTAACGCACCAGCCAACGAAAACAGGCCCAGGCCCAAAATCAAATGCTTCATCATCAACGTTCCCTCGTAGTGAATAAAAATCGCACGCTGCCCAGCCGCCACCGCTAACCCTCGGCAACTCTGGCAGTGCCCAAGCATAGAGCCTGGAGGTGACAAAAAAACTGCGCAGCGGCTATTGCTTTAACTGTCCGCCAGCCGAAACCCAACTTTAAGCGTCACTTGATAGTGGCCGACCTTGCCATTGGCAATATGACCGCGGGTTTCAACCACCTCAAACCAGTCCATATTGCGTATCGACTTGGCGCACTCGGCCAAGGCGTTATTGATCGCATCTTCAATGCTGATCGGCGAGGAGCCGACCAGTTCGATCTTTTTGTAACTGTGATGGGTAGGCATGACGTTGTCCTCGATGGGGGTGTCATTCAACGCTAGTCAAGCATGCCGCTGGCAGCAAGCCGGCCGCGCCGAACTTGACTAATCTGCACGGCACGGCAAACGACCAATCAGCGATGCGCCCCGTATTCGCTCAGGCCGCGACTGAACACCCTGCGAACAGCACCGCTGCTGCACACCAGAATGCAATGCTCGGCTTGTACGCTTCTGCATTCAGCGCTTAGCTTTAACCCCGTACCCACTGCGGAAATTCTGTAATGACCGAGCTACCAGCCTCCATCCCCCCGGCCCGGGTGCGCCCCGCCAGCAATTGGTCAGCCATCTGGGTGCTGCCCATCATTGCCTTGTTGATTGGCAGTTGGCTGGGCTGGAAGGCCTACAACGAAAAGGGGGTAATGATCGACATAGTGTTTAGCAGCGGCGACGGTATTGCCGCCGGCAAAACCGAGCTGATCTACAAGGGCATGCCCCTCGGTAAGGTGCAGAGCCTGGACCTTAGCCCGGACAAAAAAGCAGTCCTGGTGCATATCGAGGTCGACCGCGCCGCCGAAGATTTTCTGCGCCATGACAGCCATTTTTGGTTGGTCCAGCCGCGAGTCTCACTGGCCGGTGTTACTGGGCTGGAGACCCTGGTGTCGGGCAATTACATTACTTTTGAGCCGGGCCAGGGCAAGAAAGAGGTTCACTACACGGCGCTGAGCGAACCGCCGCCGCTCTCGGACAGCTTGCCCGGCCTGCACCTGCAGTTAAAAAGCGCACGCCTGGAGTCACTCTCCGAAGGCAGCCCGGTGTATTACCGGCAAATCCAGGTCGGCCAGGTCAACAGCTACGCCCTGGCGCCGGACCAGAACTCGGTGCTGATCAAGCTGCATATTCGCCCCGAATTCGAGCATTTGGTGACCGCCTCCACGCGCTTCTGGAACGTCAGCGGAGTGAGCGTTTCCGCCAGCCTGGCCGGGGTCAAGGTTAACGTCGAATCACTGATCAGCCTGATGGCGGGCGGCATTGCCTTCGACAATCTAGCCAGCGACGGCAGCGTTAAAGATAACGCGGCAAAGCCCGTGTATGAGCTGTATGCCAATTACGACGAAGCCCAGGTCGGCATCATGATCGAACTGGCGCTGCACGATTTCAGCGGCATTGAGCCCGGCGTGACGCCCGTGCGCTGGCACGGCAAGCAAGTCGGCATCGTCAAATCGGCGAAGATGGCCAACAATCTGGAGAGCGCCATTGCCCAGATCAGCATGGACCCGCGCGCCGAACCTTACCTGACCGAAGACGCCAAGTTCTGGCTGGTTAGCCCATCCATCTCGCTGGCCGGAGTCAAAGGCCTGGAGGCACTGACCCAGGGCAACTTTATCGAGATCAAGGCTGGCGACAAAAACGCGGCGGCCAGGCGTAACTTCACCGCCCTGCTGGCACCGCCCGCGCCAGACTACCGGGTGCCGGGCCTGCATCTGAAGCTCAGCGCCGAACAAGTCGGCTCAGTCAGCCTTGGCGCCCCGGTGCTGTATCGGCAACTCAAAGTCGGCAGCGTGACCAGCATCAACCTGGCTCGTGACCGGCAGAAAATGCAGATCGGCCTGTTGATTGAGCCGCAGTTTGCGGCGCTGATTAATCGCTCCTCGTACTTCTGGAATGCCAGCGGTATCAGCGTCAATGGCAGCCTGAGCGGCATTGAGGTCAAGAGTGGTTCGCTGCAGAGCCTGATCGAAGGCGGCATTGCCTTCGAAACGCCAGAAAAAACCAGTAAAGCGGTGGGCAATGGTTACAGCTTCAGCCTGTTCAGCAGCCCGGCCGAGGCCACCGAAAAAACCCAGCTCATCGAGCTAGAGGTGCCCAGCGCTGAAGGCTTGCGTAACGGCACGGCGGTGCGTTTCAAGGGGCTGGACGTCGGCCGGGTGGAGAGCCTGCAACTGAATCCCCAACGCAATGGCGTGCTGCTGAAGATCAAGCTGTTCAATGCCATTGACCTGATCGCGCGCAAAGGCGCCAAGTTCTGGATAGTGCGGCCTGAGCTCGGCCTGGTGCGCACCGCCAACCTCGACACGGTGATCTTCGGCCCCTATATCGAAGTGCTGCCGCCCGCCGCCAGCAACCCGACCGCCAGCCACTTTATTGCGCGCAGTCAGGCACCGGACGTAAAGGACCAACTCAAGGGTCTGCATCTGATTCTCACCAGCGCCCAGCGTGGCTCGCTCAAAGCCGGGGTGCCGGTGACCTATCGCGGCATGCCGGTGGGCCAGGTGAGTTACCTGGAGCTGTCCAGTCAGGCCGAACAGGTGCTGGTGCACATCCTGATCATTCCGCGCTACGCCGCACTGGTGCATCGCGGCAGCCAGTTCTGGACGGCCAGCGGCATCGACGTGGAGTTTTCCCTGCTCAACGGCGCCAAGGTGCGCACCGAATCGGTGGAAAGCTTGCTCGAAGGCGGCATCGCCTTCGCCACCCCGGACGACGCCAGCCAAGGGCCGCTCGCCCGCACTGAGCAACGCTTCGAGCTGCACCAAGAGAGCAAGGATGAATGGCTGCAATGGCGACCGCGGCTTGCCATTGGCCAACCGACGAGCGAAGTCCAACCCTAAACGCGGCGCCTCACGCCTGCGCCTGCTCGCCGCGTAGCCACGCGGCCAGTTGCGCGGCGCGTGGATCGGCCGCCCGCGCCGGCACCCAGAGCGCCAAGCGTGCCGAGGTTTGGGCAAAGCCCCAGGGCGCAATCAGCCGCCCAGCGGCCAGATCCGCGGCCACCAACTGCTGCGGCGCAATGGCCACCCCCAGGCCGGCCACCGCCGCCTCCAGCAAGTAATACAGGTGCTCGAAACCCTGGCCAAACTTCAACTCGGCCGGCGCCAAGCCGTTGCGCAGCGCCCAGGCCGGCCAGGCTTGCGGGCGTGAACTGGTGTGCAACAGCGCCTCGCTGAGCAGCGCCGCCGGTGGCGCATGCAGCAACGCCGCGGCCTGGGCATAACGCGGGCTGAGCACCGGGCCTATGGCCTCGATGGCCAGCTCATAGACCTGCATATCGGCCGGCCAGGGCGGCTCGGCAAACAGCAGGGTGGCGTCCAGCCCCGGCCGGCGTGGATCGAGATCGCCCTCGCTGCTAGACAGCTGCAAACGCAACTGCGGCAACTCACGATTGAGCCGGTCCAGCCGCGGGATAAACCAGCGCGCTAGCAAGCTGCCCGGGCAACCCAATACGAAGGGCGCATCGCTGCTCTGACGCTTGAGTTCAACGCAGACATCGCGCAGCCGCTCGAAGCTGTCAAAAGCCACATCGCGCAGCCGCACCCCGGCCGCCGTGAGCTTGACCCCACGGCCGTCCTTGACGAATAAGGCGATGCCGAGCTGTGTCTCCAGCGCACGGATCTGCCGGCTCACCGCGCCGTGGGTAACGTGCAGCTCCTCGGCGGCCAGGCTGACGCTTTGCAGCCGGGCCGCCACTTCGAAGGCGCGCAAGGCATTTAAGGGGGGGAGTTCGCGGCTCATAGGATCTGTGAGTTTTCCTGACCTGTTGCTGCAATCTAATCGCTTTTCAGCGCCCCGGCCAGGGGTAGAATGGCGACATTGTCCATCCACCCTCGCTGCCGCCGGCCGCGCAGGGCTGCACGCTTGGGAGCGCTCCATGACTTCATTTCGCAATGGCCCAGATGCCAAAGGCCTGTTCGGCCACTTCGGCGGCCAGTACGTCGCCGAAACCCTGATGCCACTGATCCACGACCTGGCCCGCGAGTACGAAGCGGCCAAGGTTGATCCGGCCTTTATCGAGGAGCTGGCCTACTTTCAGCGCGATTACATCGGCCGGCCCAACCCGCTGTATTTCGCCGAGCGCCTGACCGAGCACTGCGGCGGCGCGAAGATTTACCTCAAGCGCGAAGAGCTGAACCACACCGGCGCGCACAAGATCAACAACTGCATCGGCCAGGTATTGCTGGCCAAACGCATGGGCAAGAAGCGCATCATCGCCGAGACCGGCGCCGGCATGCACGGCGTGGCCACCGCCACGGTAGCGGCGCGTTTCGGCCTGGAATGTGTGATTTTTATGGGCACCACCGACATCGACCGCCAACAGGCCAACGTGTTTCGCATGAAACTGCTGGGCGCCACCGTGATCCCGGTAATCGCCGGCACCGGCACCCTGAAAGACGCGATGAACGAAGCCCTGCGCGACTGGGTGACCAACGTCGACAGCACCTTCTACATGATCGGCACAGTCGCCGGCCCGCATCCTTATCCGGCGATGGTCCGCGACTTTCAAGCGATCATCGGCAAGGAAACCCGCGAGCAATTGTTCGAAAAAGAAGGCCGCCTGCCCGACAGCCTGGTGGCTTGCATCGGCGGTGGCTCGAATGCCATGGGCCTGTTCCACCCGTTCCTGGATGACGCCAGCGTGCAGATGATCGGCGTCGAAGCGGCCGGTCATGGCATCGCCACCGGCAAGCACGCAGCCAGCCTGAACGGCGGCGTACCGGGCGTACTGCACGGCAACCGCACCTTCCTGCTGCAGGACGACGACGGCCAGATCATCGACGCCCACTCGATTTCCGCCGGCCTGGATTACCCCGGCATTGGCCCGGAACACGCCTGGTTGTATGAGATCGGCCGGGTCGAATACTGCTCGATCAAGGATGACGAAGCCCTGGCGGCCTTCCATCAATGCTGCCTGTTAGAGGGCATCATTCCGGCCCTGGAAAGCGCCCATGCGCTGGCCGAAGTGTTCAAGCGCGCGCCGACCCTGCCCAAGGATCACCTGATGGTGGTCAACCTGTCCGGTCGTGGCGACAAAGACATGCAAACCGTTATGCACTACATGGAAGCCGAGCAGGAGCAACACGCATGAGCCGTCTACAGAGCCGCTTCGCCGAGCTGAAACAACAGAACCGCGCCGCCCTGGTGACCTTCATCACCGCCGGCGACCCGGACTACGCCACCTCCCTGAGCATCCTCAAAGGCCTGCCGGCGGCTGGCGCCGATGTGATCGAGCTAGGCATGCCGTTCACCGACCCGATGGCCGACGGCCCGGCCATTCAGCTGGCCAACATCCGCGCCTTGGGCGGCCACCAAGACATGGTCAAGACCCTGCAGATGGTTCGTGAGTTTCGCGCCGGCAACCAAGACTGCCCGCTGGTGCTGATGGGCTACTTCAACCCCATCCACCACTACGGCGTGCCGCGCTTTATCGAGGAGGCCAAGGCCGCCGGGGTCGACGGCCTGATCGTCGTCGACCTGCCGCCCGAGCATAACGAAGACCTCTGCGACCCGGCCCAAGCGGCGGGCCTGGACTTTATCCGCCTGACCACCCCGACCACCGACGACGTGCGCCTGCCGACCGTACTCAACGGCAGCTCGGGGTTTGTTTACTACGTGTCGGTAGCCGGCGTGACCGGTGCCGGCGCCGCCACCCTGGAGCACGTCGAACAGGCCGTGGCCCGTCTGCGCCGCCACACCGACCTGCCGATCAGCATCGGCTTCGGCATCCGCACCCCGGAACACGCGGCGACCATCGCCCGCCTGGCCGACGGCGTGGTGGTCGGCTCGGCACTGATCGACCAGATCGCCAACGCCGAGAACGACCAGCAGGCCGTGGACGGCGTGCTACGGCTTTGCGCCGAACTGGCCGCCGGCGTGCGCGGCGCGCGGTTGTAGACCTCGAATGCAGGGTGGGCCGGGCAGCAATCCGTGCCCTGGCCGACTACTGCGAGGCCTGCAGTTGGCGCTGCGCCATCTTCTGCCGGCGATAGCTGATCGCGGCGGCGGGCACCGGGGTGACCTTGCCGGTTTCCAGCCAGCGCTTGAGGCGGTTGGCGTCGGCCATGTGGGTGTATTTGCCGAAGGCATCCAGCACCACGAAAGCCACCGACTTGCCGGCCATCTGCGTGCGCATCACCAGGCAATGGCCGGCTTCGTCGGTGAAGCCGGTCTTGGTCACCTGCACGCTCCAGTTGTCCTTGCGCACCAGGGCGTTGGTGTTGCGAAAACCCAGGGTGTAGTTGGGCTTGCGGAAGGCCACGGTTTTTTCCCGGGTGGTGCTCAACTCGCTGATCAATGGATAGCCCTGGGTGGCCTTGAGCAGCAGCACCAGGTCGGTGGCCGTGGAGACGTTATGCTCCGACAAGCCGGTCGGCTCGACAAAATGGCTGCGCGTCATGCCCAGCGCCCGGGCCTTGGCATTCATCGCCGCGATAAAGGCCACATGACCGCCCGGATAATGGTGCGCCAGGCTGGCCGCCGCACGGTTCTCCGACGACATCAGCGCCAGCAGGAGCATGTCGCGGCGACTGACCTCGCTGCCCACCCGCACCCGGGAAAACACGCCACGCATCTCCTGGGTATCGCGAATGGTGATCGGCAGTTGCTGATCCAGCGGCAACTGGGCGTCCAGCGCGACCATGGCGGTCATCAGCTTGGTCACCGAGGCGATCGGCACCACCATGTCCGGATTGCTGGAATAGAGCACCTGGTTGGTTTGCAAGTCGACCAGCAGGGCGCTGCCGGCAGCAAGCTCCTGCTGGGTCGGCGCCGGGCTGGCGGCCAGGCTGTTCGAGGTAACGCCAAGGCCGCTGCAGATCAGCAACAGACCGACTATCGAATGACGGATGTTCACGGGGAAATTCACTGGGTTGAGTGGGGAAGAGTCAGAGCGGCGGCTACTGAGCGCGTCAGTATACGGAACTCGACCAACACTTATGCAGTGTAGGCCGTCTATACCGCTGCATTGCGCCCGTTCGGCGGAACCTCTCAGACCGGCGAGTCTTCCCGCACCAGTTCCAGCTTGAGCCAGTCGACGAACTGCTGGGTCAGGCGCTGGCGGCGCTTGCGCTCGGGCAACACCACGTAATAGCCGAAGTCGGAGCGCACCTCACCGGCGCACACGCGGCACAGCAGCTCCTGCGCCAGCAGCTCATCGACCAGGTGGCGCCAGCCGATCGCCACGCCCTGGCCGGCGATAGCCGCCTGAATCAGCAGGGTGTAGTTGTCGAAGCGCAGCATGCCCGGGCTGGGCGTCTCGGCGATGGCGAACGCCCGGAACAGGCCTTTCCAGTCGAACCAGCGCGAACGAATCTCCGGACGCAGGTGCAGCAAGGGCAACTCGGCCAATGCCGTCGGCGCCAGCGGCAAGGCCCGGCCCTTGAGCAGTTGCGGGCTGCACACCGGGAATACTTCCTCATGAAACAGCAGGTGGGCCTCGCCGTGCTTGAAACGGCCGTCGCCGAACGCGATGGCCACGTCGATCTCGGCCGGCAGCGCGGCCAGGTCGCGGGCGCTGGTGATCAGGCTGACATCGACGTCCGGATGGAGCTGATGGAAACGCTGCAACCTGGGCATCAGCCAATAGGCGGCGAAGGCAAAGTCGGTGGCCACCTGCAGCACCTCATGCTGCTGCCCGGCAGCGACCGCGGCCAGGCCGGCGTCGAGGCTTTGCAGGCCGTCCTGGACGTAGCGCAACAGCAGCTCGCCGGCCTCGGTGAGGACGATGCCGCGATAGACGCGGTCGAACAGCCGGGTCGCCAACTGCTGTTCGAGGCGCTTGATCTGCTGACTGATGGCCGGCTGGCTGCTGCCCAGTTCGGCGGCAGCCGCGGTGAAGCTCAGGTGACGGGCCGCGGACTCGAACACCCGCAGCACATCCAGGGACAGCCCGGCAGTACTCTTAAACATAATCTGTTGTTATCCGAGTCATGTATTCACCGCGGGTTTACCCGGTTTTTGCCAGGCCTGATCATCAATCCAGCAATGTCGCATAAATCTTTAATATGGAAAACCAGCGACCCATGAAGCGCCCGAATATCCTCTTCATCATGACCGACCAGATGGCCGCGCCTATCCTGCCGATTCACGATGCGGCATCGCCGATCAAGATGCCCAACCTGGTGCGCCTGGCCGAACGCAGCGTGGTGTTCGACGCCGCCTACTGCAACAGCCCGCTCTGCGCACCCTCGCGCTTCGTCCTGGTCAGCGGCCAGTTGCCGAGCAAGATCGGCGCCTACGACAACGCCGCCGACTTCCCCGCCGACGTACCGACCTACGCCCACTACCTGCGCCGTCTCGGCTACCACACGGCGCTGTCGGGCAAGATGCACTTCTGCGGCCCGGACCAGCTGCATGGCTACGAGCAGCGCCTGACCAGCGACATCTACCCGGCCGACTATGGCTGGGCGGTGAACTGGGATGCGCCCGAGGAGCGCCTGAGCTGGTACCACAACATGGCCTCGGTGCTGCAGGCCGGCCCCTGCGTGCGCAGCAACCAGCTGGATTTCGACGAGGAGGTGGTGTTCAAGGCGCAGCAGTACCTGTACGACCATGTGCGCAGCAACCCCGAGCAGCCGTTCTGCCTGACGGTGTCGATGACCCACCCCCACGACCCCTACTGCATCCCCCAAGAGTTCTGGAATCTGTACCAAGGCGTCGACATCCCGCTACCCGGCCAGGTCATCGACCAGGCCGAACAGGACCCGCATTCGCAGCGCCTGCTCAAGGTCATCGACCTGTGGGGCAAGACCCTGCCCGAAGACAAGATCAAGGACGCGCGGCGCGCCTACTTCGGCGCCTGCAGCTACATCGATGCGAACATCGGCAAGCTGCTGAAGACCCTCGCGGACTGCAACCTGGCCGAGGATACGATCATCGTGTTCTCCGGCGACCACGGCGACATGCTCGGCGAGCGCGGCCTCTGGTACAAGATGCACTGGTTCGAGATGGCCGCCCGGGTGCCGCTGCTGGTGCATGCGCCCAAGCGGTTCGCCGCCCGGCGGATCAGCCAGTGCGTGTCGACCATGGACCTGCTGCCGACCCTGGTGGAACTGGCCGGCGGCCAGGTCGAGGCCGACCTGACCCTGGATGGCCGCTCGTTGCTCAGCCACCTCAAGGGCGAGGGCGGGCACGATCAGGTGCTCGGCGAATACATGGCCGAAGGCAGCATCGGCCCGCTGATGATGATCCGTCGCGGCGACTGGAAGTTCATCTACTCCGAGCAGGATCCGTTGCTGCTGTTCGACCTGCGCCACGACCCGCAGGAGCGCGAGAACCTCGCGACCTCGGTGGACCACCAAGATCTACTGGCCGAATTTGTCGATGAGGCGCGCACGCGCTGGGATATGCCAGCGATCCACCGGGCGACCCTGGCCAGCCAGCGCCGCCGCCGCCTGGTCGCCGACGCGCTGACCCGCGGCCGGCTGAAAAGCTGGGATCACCAACCGCTGGTCGATGCCAGCGAGCAGTACATGCGCAACCACATCGACCTCGATGACCTGGAGCGCCGCGCCCGTTATCCACAGGTGTGACGGCAGGGGCCGGTCGCGACAGACAACACGCGTGCAACTACAACTAATAAGACAAGGGGAAACAACCCATGAACAAATCAGCCACAGTGTTTCTCGGCGGGCTGTTACTGGCCGCCAGCAGCTTCCACGCCCAGGCCGAAGACGCCAGTTGCAGCACGGTGAAACTGGGCGATCCGGGCTGGAGCGATATCGCCGTGACCAACGGCATCGCCAGCTTCCTGCTCGAAGGCCTGGGCTACAAGGCGCAGACCCAGACCCTGGCCGTGCCGATCATCTTCGCCGGCCTGCAGAAGGGCCAGGTCGATGTCTTCCTCGGCAACTGGATGCCGGCGCAGCAGAGCAACTACGACAAGTTCGTCGCCAGCGGTGAGGTGGCCAAGCTGGCCCAGAACCTGAGCGGCACCGAATACACCCTGGCAGTGCCGACCTACGCCTATGAAGCCGGCGTGAAGACCTTTGCCGACCTCGACAAGTTCGCCGACAAGTTCGACAACAAGCTCTACGGCATCGCCTCGGGCTCGCCGGCCAACGAATCGATCCGCCAGATGATCGAAGCCGACGAGTTCGGCCTGGGCGACTGGAAACTGGTGGAATCCAGTGAACAGGCGATGCTGGTGCAGGTCGGCCGCGCGGTGAAACGCGACCAGTTCGTGGTGTTCCTCGGCTGGACTCCGCACCCGATGAACGTCAACTACGACATCAAGTACCTCAAGGGCGGCGAGAAGTATTTCGGCGCAAGCGGCAGCGTCAACACCCTGGCCCGCAAGGACTACGCCACCGAGTGCCCGAATGTCGGCAAGCTGCTGAGCAACCTGAGCTTCACCCAGGAGATGGAAAACGCCATCATGGACCAGGTGCTGAGCAAGCAGGCGAGCAATGCCGAAGCGATCAAGGCCTGGCTGCAGGCCAATCCGGCGGTGCTCGACGGCTGGCTGGAGGGCGTCAGCAGCCGTGATGGCGGCAACGGCCTGGCGGCAGTGAAGGCGCAGCTTTGAATTAACCGGCGCGATTGGTAGGGTGGGCTGAAGCGGATTGCTGCCCGGCGGATCGCCGCCTGGCGGATCGCCGCCCGACGGATCGCCGCCCGCTCCACCCTACGTCCGACCAAGAGCGACACTGAATGCCGCTACCCAGCCGCCAGACCCTGCTGCCGTTCCTGCGCTGGCTGCCCAACACCAGCAAGCGCAGCCTCGCCAGCGACCTGCTGGTGGGCCTGAGTGGCGCCATCCTGGCGCTGCCGCAATCCATCGCCTACGCCCTGATCGCCGGGCTGCCGGCCGAGTACGGCCTGTATGCGGCCATAGTGCCGGTGATCATCGCCTGCCTGTGGGGCTCGTCCTGGCACCTGATCTGCGGGCCGACCGCGGCGATCTCCATCGTCCTGTTCACCAGCGTCAGCCCGCTGGCGACGCCGGGCAGCGACGACTTCATCGGCCTGATCCTGCTGCTGACCTTTCTCGCCGGGCTGTTCCAGTGGCTGCTCGGCCTGCTGCGCTTCGGCGCCCTGGTGAATTTCGTCTCGCACTCGGTGGTACTCGGCTTCACCCTGGGTGCGGCCGTGGTCATCGCCCTCGGCCAGTTGCCCAACCTGCTCGGCATCAGTGTGCCCAGCCAGGCCACGGCGCTGGCGACCATCCTCGATATCGGCC
>Ga0156169_1010_pt1 | contig 15044 bp, 9 predicted proteins | sample RifCSPlowO2_12_FD_107822 | JGI IMG/M metagenome (GOLD analysis project Ga0156169, IMG submission 107822) | Pseudomonadales bacterium RIFCSPLOWO2_12_59_9 | reverse complement strand
GGGTTGGCGGTGTATTTGTTGCGCTAAGGGGAGAGTGGTTTTTAACAAGAGTCGACGGCAATAAAGCAAAAAGCCCCGATCAATTGATCGGGGCTTTTTGTTATGCGGTTAAGCACTTCACAAGCTTAGTAGCAGTGGATGTCCAGATCGGCGGCAGCATTGCAGGTTTGCGCGGCACAGGTACCGCCGCCGTGTCCGGTGTTCAACTGGAGTGTATCTTGTTGGTAGCCGTTCTCCGGGCCGATTATTACATCCTGATTATCGGGTAAGCCATCAATGCAATAGATGCCATCAGCACCAGTCGGTTGCGAACTGCCAAGTAGCACATTAGCCGGCGACAGTGATGAAGCTCTAATGGTTATGTTTGGGTACGGATTGTCAGGCGTGCATTGGTAAATTTTGCCCGTTATGCAGGCAAGACCAGTTCCAGAGTTAGGCCGCAGTTCTGCTACAGCGCAGGCGGCCCCGTTATTGGCGGTGCTAACTACCTTGGTCGGGTAGCCACTGGTGCTGACCTTGATCGAAGAGTTTTCCGGAGCCTGTAGGTGGAATGCACCGCTGGCATCGGTGGTGCTATAGCTGCCTGAGCTGGTGAAAACGGTAACGCCGGCTACAGGTTGGTTTTGCTCATCCTTAACGTTGCCTTCTACACAGGCCAACTTAACCGGCAGAACGATATCGGCGAGTTGCTGGGCGGTGCCATTGGCGCAGCTGTTGTTTGCTTGACCGGCATTAACCAATAGTCCAGCGGACTCGAAGTGAGTACCGGCTAGGTTGATGCTGGCTTTTAGCTGACTCTGGGCATTGCTCTTGATTTTTATGCAGTAAACACCTTGAACATTAGTCGGCACTGCATAACTGTGGCCCGCATAGTCAACGCCAAAACCTTCTACGTTGGCGAGACTGAGCGGTTGGCCATCCCCATCAATTACACGACCGGTAACTTCGGTTGAGTTCAGTGGCTGGTCACTGTTCCAGAAGGTGAAGTGCTTGACGTTGGCAAAAACGGCCAAGCGATTTGGATTGGAAGTTGACTCACCGACGCGACCACGGCCTTCTTCTTGCCATACGCCACGGCGGGTGTCGAAGTACCACATAGGCGTTTCAGCGCCGATTACCAAGGGGGTATTGGTCGGTAGCAACAGTTCGATCTGGGCGGTTGTGCCAGCCTTTAAGTTCACCTTCTTACCCGCTTGGGTCAGGGTGAAGTCGGCCATGCTGAATGACTCTAACTGCACGGTTTGACCTGTGAGGGTCTGTGCGGAGTAGTCGCCGGGCGCCGCTGCCGCTTCTGCGGTAGACACGTCGATAGGGCTGATTACCACCTCAACTGGAGTATTTGCAGTGCCAGTAATGCTGTTGGGGGCAAAGCTGACCTTGAATCCTTTCTCGATCAAAACCCCGCCTTGAGCGGGGTTGAGTTTCTGCACCACGCCGCTGGCCAATAAGGTTTTATTCAGGGTGGCGGGCTGCAGTTTTGCCAACAGACCATGACCATGACCATGGCTAGGTGCATGGCGTTGCAGGTTGACGCTGCCTTGGCTGGCAACAAAGCCGGCTTTGCTGAAGCTGACTTGAACTTTTTGCTCCGGGCTAATGCCGCTGAAACTGTAAAAACCACCGGGTGTGGTGTTGGTCTTGCGGGTAAGTAGCAGGGGTAGCGGACCTTTAACACTCACGACAACATCGGCAATGGGTAGACCGTTGCTGTCGACCACTTGGCCGCTAATGCTGGCTTTGCCAATCGGGATCAGGGCGTAAGCCGGCGCGGCGCCCAAACCGATACAGATTAATAAGAACGCTAATAATCGGCGGAATATAACTAAAGGTTGCTGCATTTCTTCGTCCTCTGAAGATTTATTGGGCGCGTAATCTAACCGACTGCAATTAGATAAGGTGCTCTGTAGGCAAAGTATTCGCGGGCTGTGCCGCGTTTTGTGGCGTATTTCTCATTGGGCTTTATTGTGCTTGTGAAGATTAAATATTCTGCTAGGGCTAACTTGGTACTTGGTTTTATTAATAATTAATGACGCCTGTTTTTTGTCGCGGCAACTTTGAGCAAAAGGCTATGCAGCAGCGAAGTTAAATTCAGTAGTCATCTACGTGCTCATAAAAAAACCGCCCAGGCATTGCCTGGGCGGTTTTCGTTTTGCGTCTAAGCCTTGCGCTTATTTGTCTTCGTTGCGCTGGTGTTTGAAGAACACGCCGCTGTCGCCGAAGGTGGAGGCGATCATTGGCGAGGTCAGTTCCATTTCGCCGATCTTGATCGCGCTGTTGCGGCGCTGGCTGGCGTAGGTGCGGCTGATCGATGGGATGATCGAGGTCTTGATCTCCATCGAGGTGGCATACACGTCATACAGCTTGGTGCCGGCGGTCAGGGTCAGCAGGTCCGTGCGGAAATCGTGCGGGGCGCTGGAGAAACGGGTCTTCAGCTCGACACGGGGCACGAAGTAAAGCTGCGTCGGTGACTTGGGCGTGGTTACCGCTACGCCTTTCTGGCTGACTTCGGCCATGTCATTGAGCAACAGCAGAGTTGGTTTGGCGCTTACGGCGGAGAACAGAATGGTGGTGCCCAACGACTCGTTAACTTCGGGCACTACGTACTGCGACATCTCGTTAGCGAAGTAGTTGTAGTTAGTGCCCTGACCGCTGAGGGTGTAAAGCGCCGAGACGTTTTCCGAGGGTTTGCCGTCAACGAAGGCTTTCCACGCCAGACCCGGAGCAAAGCCACGGTCAGCAGGGTCGCCGGTCACCGACAAACGCAACAAGCCACTGTCCGCGCCTTGGAACAGGCCGGTGTAAGGGTTGCCCGCTACCGCAGCAAACTTGACCTTGGCCATCACGCCGTGTGCGTGCAGCGGCTTCTTGTAGTCGGCTGGGGCCACGTCGGTGCGGTCCTGAACCTTCTTCCAGAGGATGGTGCTGATTAAACCGCCGATGTCGATTTTTTCCAGCGCGGGGAGTTGGTCGGCGGCGATCTGGGTGCGCATGGCGCCATTGACCCAGAGGTTTTCCTGTTTGCTGGCGGCAGGCCAGCTCTGGTAGTCGGCGGGGATATTCAGGCCCCAAGGTTTGAAGGCGTTTTCAACCCCGTTCAGGCTGGTGGCCAACTCAGGGTTGTGGCGCTTGAGCACGTCAACCATTGTGGTGTTTTCCACCCAATCCATGCCGACCTGGGTGTAGACCTCTGGGCGGTAATCGGCGGTGTAGAAACGGTCGGTCATCAGACGCCGCGAGGCATTCAGGATGAAGATCTGGAAGGCCGTTTCGCCAAAGCCAAAGCCTTCGGGCCGCACGGTTTCGGCCAGTTGGCCAACCATGGTGTCGATCTGCTCGATGTCGTTGCTGTACAACCGCTTGAGCTGGGCGAGGGTGGCGGGGTCCTTGGTCAGGTCCTCGAACTGGGTGATCGGATTGAGGCCGATCTGCCGACGGAACTCGTTGTAACGCGGCACGCCACGTTCACGGTCACGCACCACGTCGATGGTGGCCAGGTCGATATTGCCGATCAGTGGCACCGACAGGTTACGCAAGGCGTTCGGGTAGTTGTGTAGCGTCAGTGCGCCTGGGTTGGTGATACCGAAGGAGTACCACAGACGGTCAGTGCGCTCAGTGCTGATAATGCTTTGCGCATCGCGGTCACGGGTGTTCTCGAATGGAATCGAGCGTGCAGCCACGTTGGCACCGATATCGTAGACATCCACCTTGTCACGCAACAGTGGGTGCATGCGGTACACCGCGACAAATTCCTCGGTCAGGGTGTAAGGCGTGCCGTGGTTGTTTGGCGCGGCCGAACCGACGATGCCGGCCAAGGCGTGGGAAATGGCCGAGCTGCCGGTGCCATCGGCAGCATTGGGGTCGATGCCTAAGATACGCGCGATAAAGGAATCGGATTTTTCCAAGTCTGCACGCACCTGGCGAATTTCTTCCTGGTATTTGTCACGCGGGCCGCCGTCGCCTAGCAGGCCATACCAGTTGGCATGCATGGCGCGCTCGGTGACCGGGTTGGCGATAATGGCCGGGGTCCATTCGATGGTGTGAATCTTGGCCATCAGGGCGGCGTTGGCCAGACGGGCGTGGTCGTAAATCCACTGGTCGGTCTGCGCCGGGTAGGCTTGCTTGAGTTTGCCGGCAATGGCGTTGTGCTCAAGGGTGAACAGCTGGTGCAGCATGCTCAGACCCAGCCACCAGTTGTCGTTGACACCGGTAATAGGCTTGCCGCTGATCAGCTCGGTTGGCAGGCTGTTGTCTGCATTGACCTTCAGGCGGCCATCGACGAAGGAGCGAATTTTGTCGCTGCTTTCTTTGCTGCTGCCATACAACTGCGAACCATCCCACCAGTGGGTGTTTACGTTGCGATAGGTGGGTGGCTTGCCAGCATCGGCGGGAGTGCGGTCTAGGTCAGCTTGGGTGCGCTGAATCGACAAGCTGCCGGAGCCCAAAACGTCACCGGCGGGCAATGGCACTTGAATGTCGTCGCCGACTGAGTTCGGTCCGTGGCTGACCCAGTCGTGGACCATAAACTGAATCCATGAGGCGGCAATAAAGTTCAGGCTGGTGGCCGGCTTGAAACTGTCGCGGGCCAACAAGGTGTTACTGACGTCGCGCGGATTGGGGGTCAGTAAGGTGCCTTTGCTGCCTTCGCCAAAAGTGATGGCCGGATTGACGTTGCGGCCAAAGCGCCGGTACACCGAGCCTTCAGCGGGGTTGCTGAGGATGTTGCAGGTGCCGTCTTCGGTGCGCACGGTTTTGCTGCGCTCGTCGCAAGTGATGTCTTGGTTGGCACGCGGATAGTCATCCACGTCAAACAAGTTGTTTTTCAGCAGCTCTTCGCGCTCCATGCTCAGTGTCAGCAGGCCGGCGAATATGCCCAACGTTCCCAGCTTGGTTAAAGCTGGCCAAGTAACCCAAACAGCCATGGCAATCTCTCCTCATTATTTTTGTGGTCTTGCACGCAGCGTGGCTGCCTGAGGGCAGCGGCGGTCGCGAGCTTATTAGAGGAGAACAGCTGGTCGCCCCCTCCCTGGGAGGGGTAGGGGGCAGAAAAACAGGCGTTTGGGCGGATGAGGGCGTGACTTAGTTGGGGACTGTGCGCGACTGCACACTGAGGATGGCTTCGGTGCGGTTGGCGACATTCAATTTGGCGTAGATGTTTTTCAAGTGCCACTTGGTGGTCGACAGCGCCGCGCCGGTTTGCGCGCTGATCTGGCTGTTGGATAAGCCGTTTAACAGGCCGTTGAAGACTTCACTTTCCTTGTCGGTCAGCAGTCTGGCCACATCGGTCGAGGGTTTGACTGGTTGACGCTCGGCGAGGAAAAACTCGGCATAGGACTCGCGGTATTTGTCCGAAATATCCACCAGCTGCTCTGGATTCAGGCGCAGCAGCTCGGCGCCGAAACCGGGCGCTTCGTCATACAGCGAGCGGCTGAAATTGCTGATGCCGTATTGAGCGATCAGCTGGCGCAGCTCGCGCACTTGCAGCTCTTTGGTTTGCTGCTGAGGGTTGAGCGCCAGCAGGTTGGCCTCGATGATCAGCGCGCGGGTCTTTACTTCGCTCAAGCGCAAGGATTCGGCCAGCACCTTGAGAATGCGCACCGCCCGTACCTTGGCGCCCCGGGCCAGTAACCAGTACACGGTCGCCAGGCCGTAACGCTCCCAGCATTCGTCATAGCCACGGGCGCTTTCCCAGTCGCCGGCGGCCAGTCGCTCGGCCAGCTGATAGCGCTGGGCCAGGGCCTGTAAGGCCGGCTGATTGGCGCTGAGATAGGCTTGGCGGATCTGCTCTTGCGCCAGCTGGCTGACAAAGCGGGCGTAGTTGCCCAGCTGCAGAATGTTCGCCAGTTGTTCCAGCAGGCGGCTGGCCCGCACCAGTTGTTGACGCTGATGCAGCAGCCGCGACAGGGTCAGGTACACGGTGGCGATCGCCTCGGTGGCCGAGGAGGAGTTGACCACCGCCATCAAGTCCTCGCAGAGCTGTTGCGCCGCGCTGAGCTGGTTTTGTTCATAGAGCGAAACCACCATGGCCGTGGCGCGGTTGACCCAGGCGGGCGAGGTTTGGTCGGTACGCTGATAATCGCTGTAGACCTCTTTGCGGGCGCTGCTGGTGCGCCCGGCGTAGCGGTTACACAGGGCGATAATCAGGTCGGCGTAGCTTTCAAAAAAACTGTGGCCGCTTTGCGCCAGCAGCTCTTTGCTTTGGCTGGCAAAGCGGATCGCGGTTTCCAGGCGGGCATCGATCAAGTGGTGATAGGCAATAATCGTCAGGCTGACGGCGCGAATCCCACGGTGCACGCCGGGGGCGAGCAGAGCGCTGCAGTCTTGGCTGAGGCGAAAGTCTTGATCGTGCTGAAACAGCTGCAGGTTCAGCCACAAGAACTGCTCGGTCAGCGGCTCAAACAACGGCTGACCATTGGCCATGGGCGGCAGGGTCTTGAGGGTTTCCAGGTAATAGCGGGCCTGATGGAAGCGTCGCGACAGGGTCAGGGCACCGATCAGCGGCACCAATAACCTGGGGTTGGCCAGCAGGGTGGTTTCGGCCAGCGGCTCAACCCATTTGAGGATCTCGCCAAATTGCCCGGCCGGAATCCACACCGCACAACTGCTGGCCAGCAACTGCTCGAACAGGGGCTGGTCGCCACTGCGCTGGGCATGTTGCATGGCCTGATCCTGCTTGCCGCAGGCCATGTAATAGGCGGCGGCGCGGCTGTGTAGCAGGGCTATCAGCGATTGTTGTTCGATGGCCAGGCGGCTGCTTAAAAAGTCATGCAGCAGGGCGTGATAGCGAAACCAGCCGGGCTGGTTTTCCACCGGCAGCATAAATAACTGGCGCTCGGCTAATTGCTCCAGCAGCAGCGCCGAATCGGTGCGCTGCAAGACGTTGTCGCAGAGGGGGCCGTTAAAACTTTCAAAGATCGCGCTGCACAGCAAGAACTCGCGCAGTGGCGGGGCCAAATCCTTGAACACCACATGACCAAAGTAATCGACGATTTCCGGCTGACTGCCGTTAAAACGCTGCAGGGCGATGGTGCCGGTGCGGGCGTAGGCCAGCAGCGCCAGCTTGACGCCAGCGACCCAGCCTTCGGTCATTTCCAGCAGGTTGCCGATGTAGTTTTCCGGCAGCACCGGACCGCCCAAATGGCTGTTGAGCTGCTGAATTTGCGCCGCCGACAAGCGCAGGTCGTGTTGGTCGATGCAGAGCAATTGATTGTCGAGCTTGAGCCGGCTGAGGGCGAAACCCGGGTGCTTGCGGCTGGAGATAATCAGCCGAACATTGCTCGGCAATTGCTCCAGCAGCGCGGCGATCACCTCGAGAATGCTTGGCTGGTGAATGTATTGAAAGTCGTCCAGCAGCAGGTACAGGCCTGAATCGATGCGCGCCAAGGCCTCGGCCAGCCGCTCCCCGACCAGCACTGGGGCCTGGCTGGTTTCCAGCGGGTTGAACCAGGAAAAGTCGAAGTCACTGACCTGGGCGCGGATGCATTCGATCAGGCGCCGAAAAAACCGCTGCGGGTCGTTATCGCCGGGCTGGATCGGGTAATAGGCCACCGCCCGAGCATTGTGGCTGGCGCGAAAGTGGCTCAGCAACGTCGATTTACCTGAGCCGGCTGGCGCCAGCAGCAGGGTCAGGGGGAAGTCTTCCGCTCGGCAAAGCAAGTGCAGCAAGTCTTCGCGCAGTACTCCCGCGCGAGTTTCTTGGCAGTCCATGGGCAGCACCTGTGGCTATTATTTTTATTGTTGTACGCAAGTGCCAGCGAGAGTAGCGCGGCCACCTTGGTGCAGGTGCCGCATGCATCACGTTTTTGCCGTGGCGGGCGGTTAGCCACTGAGCAAAAGCGGCAATCCAATCGAAAGTTTGGCAGCCCAAAACGAGCAAACCAGCCGTAGGTGGCTTGGTCTGTGGCTGAGTTGGCGCTTAGCAGGCCGTTGAAAAATGTAGGCGAGGCAGCCGAGACAAGGCAAAAACAGGCGAAAAAGCGGATTTTACGTGCTGTAAATGAGCATTTTGAGCCTGTTTTTAACGCCGTATCGGCAACGCAGGTAGTTTTTCAACGGCCTGTTAGTCGCCGCGGTACTCGCAACCGCTGGTGCAGGTTTCGTGGATGCGGATGCGCGACAGCTCTGGCAGCAGCGGCTTGAGTTGTTGCCAGATCCACTTGGCGAGGTTTTCGCTGGTGGGGTTTTCCAGACCGGGGATCTCGTTCAGGTAGTTGTGATCGAGCATCTCGTAGATCGGCTTGAAGATCGCCTTGATCTCGGAGAAATCGCGAATCCAGCCGGTGTAAGGGTCAACCTCACCCTCGATATAGATCGCGGCGCGAAACGAGTGGCCATGCAGGCGACTGCATTTATGCCCGGCCGGAACATGCGGCAGGAGGTGGGCGGATTCGAAGGTGAATTCTTTAAACAGTTCCACGGGGTAACTCTCGGCAAGACTCAGATGGCTCGAGTTTACCAGCTCAGCCAAGGCTTACCCAGCTTGGCGCGGCAGGCGCAGCCAGACGGCGACACCTGCCAGGTCAATTTCCACAGCGCTACGCCGCCGGGCGGTGCTGACGCTGATAAAGAAACTCCAACACGGCGGCGCGGTACTGGTGATAGCGCGGGTCGTGGGCCAACTCCATGCGGTTGCGTGGCCGTGGTAAATCGACCTGCAGGATGTCGCCGACGGTGGCGGCCGGGCCGTTGCTCATCATGACTATGCGATCGGAGAGCATTACGGCCTCGTCGACGTCATGGGTGATCATGATCACGGTGTTGCCCAGGTCGGCGTGAATCTCCATCAGCGAGTCTTGCAGGTGGGCGCGGGTCAGGGCGTCCAGTGCGCCGAAGGGTTCGTCCATCAGCAGCACCTTGGGTTGCATGGCCAGGGCACGGGCGATGCCGATGCGCTGTTTCATGCCGCCGGAGATCTCGCTGGGGCGTTTGTCTTTGGCGTGCATCATCTGCACCAGGCTGAGGTTGTGCTCGATCCACTCGCGCATCTCGCGCCGGCTCTTGCTGCCTTTAAACACCTGGCGCACCGCCAGTTCGACGTTCTCGTAGCAACTCAGCCACGGCAATAAACTGTGATTTTGAAACACCACGGCGCGTTCCGGGCCAGGCTCGTTGACTTCGCGGCCGTCGAGAATCACCCCGCCGGTGCTGGCCTGATAGAGGCCGGCGACTATGTTGAGGACGGTGGATTTGCCGCAGCCGGAGTGGCCGATTAGCGAGACGAATTCGCCCTTGGCGATCTTCAAATTAACCCCTTGCAGGGCGCAGTACAGGCCTTTGTCGGTGGGGAAACTAATGCCGACGTTGGACAGTTCAAGGTGGTTAGCAGTGCGCATGGTGGGCTCCTTAAAGAATGAGTGCGGCTTAGCGCAGGTCGGCATTTTTGTCCCAACTGACATAGCGCTGCAGCTCCAGCATCAGGCGGTCCAGGGCAAAGCCGATCAGGCCGATGACTATCACCGCGACCATGATCCGCCCCAGCGAGTCGGAGCTGCCGTTCTGGAATTCATCCCAGATGAATTTCCCCAGGCCTGGGTTTTGCGCCAGCATTTCGGCGGCGATCAGCACCATCCAGCCGGTGGCCAAGGACAACCGCAGGCCGGTAAAAATCATCGGCACCGCCGCCGGCAAGACGATCCGCCGCACATGGCTGATCGGCGACAGGCGCAGCACGCGGCTGACGTTTTGCAGGTCTTTGTCCAGGTTAGCCACCCCGACTGTGGTGTTGATCAGCGTCGGCCACAGGCAGCACAGCGCCACGGTCAGCGCCGAGATAATGAACGACTTGGCCAGCATTGGGTCCTGGCTGGTGTACACGGCGCTGACCACTATGGTCACCAGTGGCAGCCAGGCCAGCGGTGAGATGGGTTTGAAAATCTGAATCAGCGGGTTGATGGCGGTGTAAATGGTTTTGCTTAGGCCGCAGACAATCCCTAAGGGCACGGCGATTAAGGAGGCCAGCAAAAAGCCAGTCATCACTGTGTAGAGGCTGGTGAAGACCTGCTTAAAGAAGGTCGGTTTGCCGGTGTAGGGGTGGTCGGTGGTTTTTGCGCTGGGGTCTTTGGCCAGCCGCTCGGCGTTACGGGCGGCTTGACGTTCTTCAAAGGCCAAGGCTTTTTTCTGCTCGGCAACTTGCGCATCGATCAAGCCGCCAAATTGGGTGGCCACTTGGGCCGGGCCGGGGAACTGGCCCAGGCTGGTGTGGATGTTGCTGGCGATCAGTTGCCAGAACAGCAAGAAGGCCAGAATCCCCACCATGGGCATGATGATGCCCGGCAGCACGCGCTTCAGGCGTTCGCGCCGAGCGGCTTGCAAGGTGGTTTGAATTGTTTCGGCGACGGCTGGGTTGCTCATCGTCTTGTCCTCTCTGGAATGGGCAGCCGGGGCTCCGGCTGCCACAGGTTCAGCAGTTTTCACAGGGTTTGTTAAGGCGCTTCATTGCCTTTTAAGCCGATCTTGAATTGCTCGATGTAGGCATTCGGCTTGTGGGCGTCATAGGTCAGGCCATCGATAAATTCATTGCTGGGGGCGCGAAAGCCGGCTTCGTTGGCAGCCACGAAATCACTGGCTTTAGCTTTGCCTTCGCTGACCAACTCTGCCGCTGCTTGCTGATAGACCTCAGGCTTGTAGGCTTTCTTGGCGGTTTCCAGGTACCAGTTGTCCGGCTTGGCTTCGCCAATTTGACCCCAGCGGCGCATTTGCGTCAGGTACCAGATGGCGTCGGAGTAGAAGGGGTAGGTGGCGTTGTGGCGGAAGAACACGTTGAAGTCGGGCTCTGCGCGCTTGTCGCCTTTTTCGTACTCAAAGGTGCCGGTCATCGAGTTGGCTATCACCTTGGCGTCGGCGCCGACGTACTCAGGTCGCGAGATGATTTCGACCGCTTCCAGGCGATTGGTGTTGTTGCCTTCATCCAGCCACATGGCCGCGCGGATCAGCGCCTTGACCAGGCGCTTGTGGGTTTCTGGGTTGGCATCGGCCCAGGCTTTGGACGCGCCAAAGACTTTGTCTGGGTTGTTTTTCCAGATTTGCGAGTCGGCCACAATCGGCACGCCGATGCCTTTGATCACCGCTTGTTGATTCCACGGCTCGCCCACGCAGTAACCGCTGATGGTGCCGGCTTCCATGGTGGCCGGCATTTGCGGCGGCGGGGTGACCGAGAGCAGCACGTCCGCATCCAGATTGCCGCTGGTGTCGCCTTTGGCCGGCGCGTACAGGCCTGGGTTAATGCCGCCGGCGGCTAGCCAGTAGCGCAGCATGTAGTTGTGGGTGGAAACCGGGAACACCATGGCCAGGTTAAAGGGCTTTCCGGCGGCCTTGAATTGCTCAAGCACGGGCTTGAGGGCATCGGCCTTGATCGGGTGCACCGGCTTGCCATCGGCCATCATCGGCACGTGTTTTTTCATCTCCTTCCAGACATCGTTGGAGACGGTAATGCCTTTGCCGTTCAGGTCCATGGAGAAGGCGGTGACTATCTCGGCCTTGGTGCCAAAGCCGATCGCAGCACCCAGCGGTTGGCCGGCGAGCATGTGCGCGCCGTCCAGTTCCCCGGTAATGACCCGGTCGAGCAAGACCTTCCAGTTGGCTTGGGCTTCGAGGGTGACGGACAGACCTTCGTCCTCGAAATAGCCTTTCTCGTAGGCGATGGCCAGCGGGGCCATGTCGGTCAGTTTGATAAAGCCGAGTTTCAACTCGGTTTTTTCCGCCTCCGCCGCTTGGGCGAAGCTGGCGGCGAATGGCGTCAGGCTGAACAGGGCGGCGCAACCAAGGCTGGCCAGGGTGGACTTGATAAAGCTACGGCGGTTAGGCGTGCTGCGCATGGTTAATCCTCACGGTCAGAAGCAAAAAAGACGTCGCGGGTAAGCCCTCTGCAAGCAGAGGTGGCTACCGTTGACGTCTTTGTCAGTTCGTCCCGATCACCGCCGTTGGCGATCCTAAGACGTGGTAAGGGAGCAATTGCAAAGCGCTTGCCAAGTCTTAAAATTATTTTTAATTGTGTTTAAAAACAATGAGTTGAATGCATATTGCGAGGATTTTTGCGAAGCCTGTGGCACGCTCTAACAGTCGTTCACTGGATTGCCTTGGTGCAGGGCTTGGACGTGTACGCAAGGCTATGGTGCGTTGCGTACTGCAAAATTGGTGGGGAGTTTGCTGGGCGGGTTCTGGACCTAGGCTGGGCTTCAGCCCACCAGGACCTGTGCGGGCGCCGGTGGGCTGAAGCCAGCCTACAAAGTTGCAGTTATAAGCTTTAAACCGTGCTGTCGCCGGCTTCGCTGGACTTGCGCGAGGCGGGTTTGATCAAACCATCCTGGCGAAACATGGCTTTGATGCCGCGCACGGCTTGGCGAATGCGGTCCTGGTTTTCGATCAAGGCAAAGCGCACATGATCGTCGCCATAGTCGCCAAAGCCGATGCCCGGGGACACACAAACCTTGGCGTCGCTGAGCAGCTTTTTGGCGAATTCCAGCGAACCCAGGTGGGCATAGGGCTGGGGGATCTTGGCCCAGATATACATCGCCGCCTTGGGGTTTTCGACCATCCAGCCGGCTTCGTGCAGGCCGCGCACCATTACGTCGCGGCGTTGCTTATATTGCTCGGCGATCTCCTGCACGCAGGTCTGATCGCCCTCCAGCGCGGCAATGGCGGCCACTTGCAGCGGGGTGAAGGTGCCGTAGTCGTGGTAGCTCTTGATCCGCGCCAGGGCGTTGACCAGCTCGGGGTTGCCGACCATAAAGCCGATGCGCCAGCCGGCCATGTTGTAGCTCTTGGACAGGGTGAAGAACTCCACGGCGATGTCCTTGGCGCCCTCGACTTGCATGATCGACGGTGCCTTCCAGCCATCGAAGACGATGTCTGCGTAGGCCAGGTCATGCACCACCAGCACGTTGTACTGCTTGGCCAGCGCCACCACCCGCTCGAAGAACTCCAGCTCCACGCATTGCGCGGTGGGGTTGGAGGGGAAGCCTAAGATCATCATCTTCGGCTTGGGAATGGTTTCGCGGATGGCTTTTTCCAGCTCGGCAAAAAAATCCACCCCAGGAATCAGCGGCACCGAGCGCACCTGGGCGCCGGCGATCACCGCGCCATAGATATGGATCGGGTAACTGGGGTTGGGTACCAGCACCGTATCGCCATGGTCCAGGGTGGCCAGCATCAGGTGCGCCAGGCCTTCCTTGGAGCCGATGGTGACTATGGCTTCGCTGTCCGGGTCGATGTCCACCGCGTAACGGTCTTTGTACCAGCGCGAAATGGCCCGGCGCAGGCGCGGAATACCGCGGGAGGTGGAGTAGCCGTGGGTGTCCTCGCGCTGGGCGACTTGCACCATTTTTTCAACAATATGCGGTGGCGTCGGGCCGTCGGGGTTGCCCATGCTGAAGTCGATAATGTCCTCGCCACGTCGGCGGGCGGCCATTTTCAGCTCGGCAGTGATGTTGAAGACGTAAGGGGGGAGACGATCAATGCGCGCAAAGCGGCGCGGCGAAACTTGTTCGGACATGCGTACCTCGAAGACGTAAGCGCCCGGAACCGTCCGAGCGACGTTGACCAGTGCACTGGCCAATCGCGAAGATACGTGGCCAGGCGGTGGTTGTCGAGATGGGTAAATTGAATGTGGGGGATGGGTAGGGTGGGCTTCAGCCCACCAAGAACTTTGCGGTGGGCGGTGAGCTAAAACCCACCCAAGTGTTTGTGGCCAACAGGTTCGAGGCTTTACTGGCCGAGCAGGTCGTTCATGGCGATGATTTGTTCGGCCACTTGAATCAGCTTCTGCTGGCGGCTCATGGCCTGGCGGCGCATCAGGGTGTAGGCCTCTTCTTCGTTGCAGTTTTTCATCTGCATCAGCATGCCCTTGGCCAGTTCGACCCGTTTGCGCTCGGCCATTTGCTGGTCGCGGGCGCTCAGCTGGGCGCGCAGGGCTTGGTCGCTTTCAAAGCGCACCATGGCCACGTCGAGTATCGGTTTCAGGCGCTGGGCTTGAATCCCCTCGACTATGTAGGCGCTCACCCCCGACTGAATGGCCTGGCGCATCACGTCGGGGTTTTGCTCGTCGGTAAACATCACAATCGGCCGCGGCTGATCACGGGTTACCAGGCAAACTTGCTCCATGACATCGCGGCCCGGGGAGTCGCTGTCGATCAGGATCACATCCGGGCGCACCGCTTCGACCCGTGCCGGCAGGTCGATGATCAGGCCCGATTCGTCGATCACCTCAAAACCCGCTTCGATCAGCGCGGCGCGCAGGCGGCCGACTTTTTTCGGGGTGTCATTGATCAGTAAAATGCGCAACATTTTTGCCGCTATGCCCATTGCAGAAGGGTCCATTGATGAAGTTTCCATTAACAACAGTCCCCCTAGCGTGAGACGAGAGTTTGGCGGGCATCGCTTAACGCATGCAGTGCAAAACTGCGGGCGTAGCCGGCGGGGTCGCTGCCATCCCATAGTTTGCCATCAATCAGGGTCGAGCTGCGCATGGCTGTCGCGGGTATGGCAATGCCCAGCTGGCTGGCGGCTTGGCGGTACAACTCAAGTTGTTGCACTTGCTGGGCAACGGCCAGGTAGTCGGGATCGCTGCGCAATAAACCCCAGCGGCGGAACTGGGTCATAAACCACAGGCCGTCGGAGAGGTAGGGCATATTCACCTCGCCATTGCCGAAGAAGCGCAGTGGTTGCTGATCGAGCCAGGCATGCCCATTGCCGTCTTCGTATTGGCCCAAAAAGCGTGGCAAGAGGCTGTTGAGCGGCGCATCGACATAGTCGCTGCCGCAGATCAGTTGCGCGCTGCTGCGCTTGTTCTCTTCGCTCTCGTCGATAAAACGGCTGGCTTCCAGTACCGCCATGACCAGGGCGCGGGCCGTATTGGGGTACTCCTCGACAAAGGCGCGGGTGCAACCTAGGACTTTTTCCGGGTGATTGGGCCAAATCGATTGGCTAGTGGCCAGGGTGAAGCCTTGCTGCTCGCCAATCGCCTGCGCACCCCAGGGCTCGCCGGCGCAGAAGCCATCGATGCGTCCGGCTTGTAGGTGGGCGACCATCTGTGACGGCGGCACTACCACTGA